>OBKR01000298.1_pt1 | contig 60033 bp, 59 predicted proteins | sample 1518991 | NCBI WGS metagenome assembly OBKR01 (sample SAMEA2452117, study PRJEB22498) | human gut metagenome | biome: human feces; feature: human gut; material: feces | place: Australia | collected 2012
TAGTCTAATGTGTTTTTATCATCATAGCCATACCAACGAAATGTCATTTTCATAATCTATTTTCTCCATTTTCTATATATTTTGAAGGAATATCAATTGCATTTATAGACTCTTCATTAATATTCTTTTCTTTTTCCCAAATACGTTCATAGACTTCATCAACCTTATCAAAAAATTTATTTTGACTTATTTTTGGTTCTTCTGGAATATATTTTTTAGGAACTTGATCAATAGTCTTCCAAGTTTCCATAGCTTCTTCCTTAGGCATTCCTAAAGAAATTGCAGCTTTTCTTACAGAATTTACAGCCTGAACCTCTCTTAATTTTTCACCAGATAATGAATATTTTTTCATACAAGACAAGGTAATTAACCAAGAAATCATTGGTAAAAAGCAAAAACAAATTAAAGCTGAAATTCTAACACCTTGATAATTTGATTTAATAATTGCAGTCAAATCCATATTAGGTGTTGGTTGAGCACCATTTAAACCAGGAATCAATAAAACAGTAAACAAAGACAAAAATGTTGTTGATAATGAAGAAACTACCTTATCTATCAATGAAAATATAGTGCCTAAAATACCAGGAACATATTGACCAGAACGATATGTCTCATAGTCAGAGCAATCCGCTACCATAGGAATACACATCTCACTACAGCAATTATATGCACCATAGCCACAGCCATATAAAATAATCCAAATAACAGTGAATACATTAATTGAAATAGCTCCACCAGTAATTAGTGATAAATGAGTATTAGCATTATTCGGATTCCAAATTAATAGCATTATTGTTAAACCTATATAAAATATAAATGCAATTAAGGTATATTGAACAATAGCTCTTTTTTGTCCTTTTCTTGCGGCAGTTTTTGATCCAAGCAAGAAAAATATTCCCATAAATATAAAGCTTAACGCATATAATGGAATATATAAAGCATTATAATTTCCCATCATTACATGGTAGATTAATGCTGCAACAACATTTGAAGTAGCAATTGTTGATGCTAGTTTATTACAGCCTGATGACACTACTAGCCATCTAATAGGCTTGTTATCTTTTACAACCTTAACATAATCTTTAAATTTCGTTTTTCCTTGGCTAGCATCAATTCCCCAATATTGAGGCTTATCCTTCTCCCAAATAGCCAAAACAGAAAGTAAAGTGTAAATAGCTGATAAAACAATCGCAATTGGAACTAAAATATCATAAAATTTAGGATTATATAAAACTCCAAGTGTACCTTCATCGCTTTTTAGTAAAATTGGTAATAACCCATTTCCTAATAAATTAATCATTACAATTGACATAACCATTCCAACCATATTCCAAATAACAAATTGACTTCTTTGCTTTGCATCTGATGTCAAACATGTTTGTCCTGCTTTTGTACATGCACACTGACAAGTATAACCAATAACATAAATAACATATGTAACTATAAATGCAATCCATCTAAACACAGATGATTGAATTGGTCTAATAACAAAAAACATTAAAATACATGATATGGCAAGTAATAAATTACCAATAACCATAAACACTCTAAATTTACCAAATTTAGTATTAGTCTTATCCATTATTGCTCCGCAAATCGGATCAGTAATACCATCAAATATACGCATAGTTGTAATAATTGTTGAAATAGTAACAGTAATTGCTGCACTAACTGCTGCACTAGCAAAACCAATTAAAAAATTTCCAGATAAATAATAACCTGCATAATAAGAAACAAATGACATTAAAGTTAAGTAAATATTTGTAGCCGCATTATTAAACGGAAACAAGATAATCTGCCATTGTTTAGCTTTATTTTGAACATTGATTTCCATATTTCATCCCTCCATAAGAAAACGCTTTATATTTTTGGTATACTTTTAAACAATACAATTTACAATATCAAAAAATGCTAATGTTTATGACAAATTATGCTATTTATGACAAATTGTGCTATAGGAAACTAAAGTTATAAACAATAGCATAAACGACAAAAAAGAGAATTAAAACATCGGTTCTTCCCTTTTTCTTATTAGCTAGTGCTAAAACTTTGGAAATTAATTTGTAATTCCCTACATTCATTCCACATCTTCTATACTAACCAAGCCTAGAGTTTACTACCTTGAATATATATTCTCATAAGTTTATTCCACTTTTTAATTATTATTACTCTTACTTTATATCTTAACCATTGTCCAAAGTTATCAATAAACATTTTCATACTACCTATACAGGAGTAGTTTATCCAACCTTTAATAATTTGATTAAGCTTAGTAAATGTAACTATCATTTACTTGCTCCCTAAGTATTGAGATTAATTTATGATTTACAATGTCAAAATACTTTTCGATATCTAAATCGATTACCCATTCAAATCCATTATTAAGATATTCTAATACCTTATTCATTGCTGTGTGACAGTCTTTATTAGGTCTAAAGCCATATGAATAATCACTAAATACATTTTCATATATTGGTGTTAATCTTTGGGCTATTGCCTATTGTAATAACCCAACGCCATCTTTATTAGTCAAATCGGGAAGAACTATTGAAAATTGATTATTTTTTGCAAATATAAATGGTTTATACTTCAAATCAACATTCTTATAATCTTCTAATATCTTTTCAAAACCTGTACCTTTATCTTCCATAGCCTTACACATAATAAAAATATCACAAATTCATTCATTTCTTCTTTTTGAAATGAATGAATCCAACTTATATGTTTTTTCATATCACCAGTTCCAAAAAACAACCAGGTGATGAAATCACAAGTCTGTTTTTAAAAAGATCAACATAAATAGCTGAACCAGATAAAAAATAATCTCTATGAGCCAAAGCGTTTATAATTGCTTCAAAAAGACTTCTTTTTGGAAATGAATCTATATCAACTCTACTTGTATTTTTTTTATAAAACCATGATTCATTCTTTGATTTATAAACTCATAAATATACGTATAGCACGAAATTAAATTCCCAGCAAAAGTATTACTAGCGATAATATAATTATCTCCTCTGGTATTTCCATTATAGTTTGAACAAACAACTGTCGTCAATTTATCATTATAATCATTTTTAAATAATAATGATCCATTTTTTAAATAACCATCATCCGTATAGAAACCAATTGCAGCTAACTCTTTTTCTCTTAACACCAATTCAGTATTTTTGTTATAAAATTCTTGCAACATTTTAAAATCATTAAATGAATATTTTTCAATTTTTTTCCTATGTCAAATTTAGGAGTATTTCCTTTGATACTCATTTGAATGATCTCTTCTGTAGTAGCTGGTGAAGTAAAACCATCCCTCCTAAAAAAAAATCATTGGCATTCCCTGATATTTCAATATAACTGGTTTTACATTTGATTCTAAAATGAAAATTTTTAAAACATATCTTTTTTAACCATTAATATTATATGGAATTAAATCTATACTCACACTAGGTAGAATGTCAAAATGCTCTTTTAATTGATTATAAAAATAGATTTTTTCCTTATCGATATCACTAGCATCATATCCAATAAGCTTATTAGTTTTGCCTTCAACACCAAGAAAAATAATACCACAGTACCATTTGCAAAGCCGTCTATTGTTTTTAGCCAACCTAAAACATTTTCTTTATCAAGTCTTCATTTACATTCAAACTTATTGTTTTTTACATCGTATTGTGAAAATACATCTTGAAGAATCATAAAGCCACCTCTTAATTAATTTTACTTCAAAGCTACTTCAAAGTGATTTTGAAGTAACTTCAATCTTATTCATTTTTTTCTTTAGATTTAAAAATAAGATTAAAAGCGATAAATTGAAGAACTAATGTAATACAAGTTAAAATTAGTGGTAACATAATATCTACAATTTTATAAAATAAATCTGTACTTGAAAAATTATGATTCATAATCGCCATTATACCAAGTGTTAAGCCCTCTGTTATAACAAATTTAACAATAAATACTACAAGCGACTTAATTGCAGTATCACTTTTTGCTTTAGTATCATAAGTAAATTTAGCATTTGCAAAATAAGTGAATATAGAAGCCACTGTAAAAGCAATTGCGGTAGAAATAAGATGATTTTTGTCATCATAAAATCCAAAAGTCTTAGTATATAACAAATATATTCCTTGATGAAGCAAATAAGCAAGACCGCCAATAATACAAAATGTTAAAAAAGATTTAGTTAAAAAAGTTTTTTTTATTTTAGATAGCATAGTAATACCTTCTTTTTTAGTGATTATAGCACATGTCATAAAAATTAAAAAGGCTTCAAAACTGAAACCTTTAAATTATTATAAACCTAGTGCACCTTTTAACTTATCAGGAAAAGCATATTTAGATGCTGTATTCAATTGACGTGCTAATGCGTTTGCAACACCATTATGATCTAAAATCACCTTTATAGCTGCCACATTTCTCTTTTTATATCCCTTAGCATTTAAAGCCTTAAAAAAATCATCATCAGAATATGTACTAATAAAATCATTTACCATATTCTTAACTGCTTCATTGTTTACATTTTCGCATGAATCAATAAGTTCAATAAGCTCTAATAGCTCAATTGATTTTCTTACATTAACATTTTTAAAATCAACATCAACATTTTCAACAACTAAATTAGCAATATAACGCTTTGTTTTAATTTCAATTGTATTAGTAATAATATCATAAACTTGAACATCATCACTTATAATACCTTTATTTTCAAGCATTTTGCGACCAATTATCATACCATTCTTATCCTTGTTAGTAAAGAATGCTAATAATTTTTCTTGACTTGGTAAGGCATCAAAATCATTCTTTTTTGGTTTATAATATAAGCCTTTAGCAATTTTTCCAATGTATTTCTCTTCATTTAATCTTGCAAGTAACTGATAGAATGTAGCTTCCTTCATATCAATGAAGTGCTTCTCATAAGCCTTTTTAGCAAGAATTAAATCCTCTTCATGTAATGTAGAAATCCATTGTTTAATATCTCTTGTATACATTAGAGAGTTCACCTCACGAGGAAAATTATACTAAATTACGAAATAAAAGTAAAGATTTTTTTGTAAAAAAATGCTAATTTACAAAAAAGAGATGAGCACATCTATGCTCACAACTATTCTTTATTATTTTTTTCATTCTGCTTAGCAATTCTTTCTTTCGCAACCTTCAAATTTGACAAATAAAAGAAAACACAACCAGCAATAGCAATTGCACAAACAATAATTGTAACAAACATTCCTCTAAGAGGTATATTATATTTAGATAAACCAATCCAAGAACCATATACAACTGCAAGAATTATCGTATACATTGGAATAAGAATACAGTTTAATTTGTTAGCCTTTAAATCTTCTAATTTTATTTTTTTCATATTATCATCCTTTATATGATTTACAAAACGACTTAATTACACATTATTCTAACATTTCTCAAACAATAGGTCAATATTTCTAATACAAGTAAATTATATAAACTATGAAATAAACGTGAAATTTGTAATGCAATTTTTACAATTGAATTTACTTTAAATTATATTGAAGCCAAATAACACCATTATTATATTTTCTAACATCCTTTAACAAAAGCTTAAATGGCTTTCTATCCATAGGAATTCCGTCAAACACAGCGGCCATTTTATCACGTCCATCAATTCCTGGTCCAATTAAAATACTAATTTCATCTAAAAGACCTGCATCAAGTAATGATCCGTTTATATGACCTCCTCCTACAACGCCAAGTGTTTTAATACCAAAATTATCCTGTAAGATATTTAGTGCATCATTTAGATCAATTTTATGACATCCTGTTACAATATAGGATATTTTTTTGTCAGTTAAATACATTAAATATTCCTTAGAAACATCCTCGCTTAAAATAACAATTAAGGGCTCATAATCAATCTGATTTGTATTCCAGCATAGACTTCATTTTGTATCAAGAACAACATTATATTTTAAACTTTCTAATGCCTTATAAATAACCTTCTTACCAAAGGGTTCATTATTTGACGCAATATAATCTCCTGATGCATAATGCATTCTAGCAGTTGTTTTTCCAAACATGCATGCATCAAAATTATATTTATTTAAAATTTCATAATATTCCTTTGAGCCTTCAATTTGTTCAGTCATTGCGCAGTCAATTCGCCCATCAACTGACATCATCATATAGCATGTAACGTATGGTTTCATTTTAATCCTTCTTTCTTTATAGATTAATTTTAAACTATAAAGCTTACTTTATAGCAAGATTTTTTTAATTTTCATTATAGAAGCTTTCCTTTTCAAGCCACTCAAATGGTTATTCAAATTTGTAAGCTCTACCGCCTTTTTTCACATCAGAATATTTAAATTTTAAGGTATCCGTTTCTCGTGCATGCTGTGATGGTATTGAATCAAAAATTTTATTCAACTGTAATTGTAAATGATAATCTACATCTTCTTCAATATCATCATTTATAAAGCGGCCAAAATCAGCTTTATAATCTTTTATTAATCCTTCTAAATATTCTCTTGATTCAATATAATTATTTGACTTTAATAATATCATCATTACCATATGAGATAAATAAATCATTATTCTTATTTAAATATAAAGACATTGTATCACATCCTTTATCTATTACAGTATTATTTTATCGTACTTTAAAGCTTATAACTATATTTTTATTAGTAAAAAAAATTGGAGCTTTACACTCCAATTAATTAGTCATTATTTTTATAAATACATTATTAATTTTTAAATAACATCTTAAGCTTGCATACTTTTTTTATCGCCATGTGGAATTGGTTTCCAACCTAAATTCTTAGCAAATAAAGCTTGTAAATCAATTGGAAATTGAATAAAGACGAATAATGGCCATAATAAACAGATTGCTACCTTAAAGAAAAAGTTCATCTTACCAATGCGCTTATGTTCGGCAATAAATAGAATTATTGCCATAATAACCGTTGAAGTATAACTAAATATAAGCGTTCTTATTGCATGAAATAAATAACCATTATTTATAAAAGAAAAACTATTTAAGTCAAAAGCAAATATATTACCAGTCACGTTATTTCCAATAAATACCTGTTTATATACTTCCCAAATAGGCATTGATAAATCAGCTAGAGGAGCACATAATAAGCATATTATTTTAGCAAACCAAGCAAACATTACCGCAATTGTATAAGGAGAACAATTAATCATTGTATCATATAGTGAAAAACCATTCTTTTTATTATGTTTGAATAAGCTTTTAAATAAATCCTTAACACGTGTGAAGAAAACAAGTAAATGTCCTCTACTCCATCTAACTCTTTGACGCCACATAATTTTAAATTTAGTTGGTTGTTCATCATAAAATACAGCTTCATTACAAAATTTAATCTTATTGCCTGCGAGTACCTGATCAGCAGATAATTCCCAGTCTTCGGTTAAAGTTGTATATTTCCAACCATCAGCTACAAGCTTACTATTTACAACGTAGCCAGTTCCTTGAACACGTGTAGAAATACCTAAAACTGTTCTTCCTAGTGATTCAAAACGAGAGCCGATTGCAAAATATACACCATATAAGCCCGCCATAACATTTGAATTAAAATTACGAGAATTTCTAAATGATGTAATAATATATTTTCCATCGTAGAAATTAAAAGCATCATTCATTTTCGTAAAATAATTTTCAGCTACAATATTATCGGCATTAAACAAGAAAAATCCATCATAAGATTGTGTATTATAATTTTTTTCAATAAACTTAAATAAGGCTTTAAAAGCAAATCCCATTGTACATTCATTTGGATTGTTATACTCATATACAATCGCACCAGCAGCACGTGCTACTTCGGCTGTTTTATCTGTACAGTTGTGGGCAACAACGAAAATGTCTAGTTTATCCTGAGGATAATCTGATTTTCTAATGCTTTTAATCAAATCAGCAACTGTGTTTTCTTCATTTCTAGCAGGAATAATACATCCGTATCTTCCTTTTTTAGCACTTGTTGGATATTTTTTATTACAAAATAAGCCAACAATGCTTACAATAATAAAATGTAGGACTAAAAGTGATAGAAAAGTAAATATTCCTAAGAAAACATAATTAACAATATTTAAATAATTTGTTATTGATAAATCAAGCATTTTAATGTGCCTCCCATTTTTTTATTTCTTCATATACAAGATTAACGCATGGTTCTGCCCCATAGCGCTTATGATCTTTTAAAGCATTCATTTCATATTTTTTTAATAATTCTGGATTTTCACTAAACATATGGATATATTTTATAATTTTTTTAACATTAGTACATATAATTGCGCTTCCAACTACTTTTTCATAATACCTAGCAATTGTTTTTTCAATACCTGTAGATAATGTGCTTATAATAGAAGCATGTCCAAAAAAAGTAGGTTCGGCAATGGAATTGCCACCCTTACCAATAAATAAATCGCAGGATGCAATATAATTTAAGACCTTTTCGGTCATTGGAAGAGGAATGAAGGTAATATTTTCATTTACCTTTAAATTACAAAATTTATTATATAGTTCTTCATTTTTTCCACAAGCAGCTATTATAGTTAGCTTTCTTTCTTCTTTAACTAAAATATTGCATAAAGCTTCCATTTTACCAATACCATAGCCGCCTTCCATAAAGCATATCGTAAAATTATCCTTAGGAAGCCCTAAGCTTTGTCTATTTAGATATTTATCTAAGGAAATTGAAAATACCTCATTGCGGATTAAAAAGGTCGATAGCTTTAAATTATCTTTATTAAATCGATATTTTTTCTTTAATGCCTTATCATATCCTTGCTTATTTCCAATAATAGCTAAATCACTATCATAAGAAAAAGCATGACAAAAGTCACAATCGGGACAATAAATAATACTATATGGTTTATTATGACATTTCCTTGCGTAATAGTTTGTAGCCCAATGAGTAGAAAAAACAATGTCTGCATGATATGATTCCATTTGTTCTATAGCTTTATAATAAACATTTTTATGGCTAAATTTCATCATATACCAGCTTACTAATTTAATTGGTAAAAGTCTATCTATTATAGTTGAAATTCTGCCTTTTATGGGATTGGTAGCAAATTTTCTAACTTTATTACAAAACCATTCTTCATAAGACATTAATTCTTTATCATTTTTTTCTTTGAAGAAATCTGTTTCAATAATATCAAATTCATTTCCATATTTTTTTCTAAATTCAAAAACAAAAGCTTTCATTGGCATAATATGACCGGTGCCCGCTTCTACATATGGAAATAAAATACGCAACTTTCTTGACATAATTAATTCCTCTTGGTAACTACCTTTATAATCTCAATACATAAAAATAAGCCTTTATATAATATATATTTATAATAAAGGCATAACTTAGTAGATGCTGTCTAATTGTAGCATAATATGTAATTTAAATCAAGTAATGGAAATGATTACTATATTAAATCATACATTTTAAAAGGAACCTAATTGGTTCCTTAAATTAAAATTCAATTTTAGCTTCTTTTAATGATGGATGTTTTTTATCCTTTTCAGATAATAGTGGTTCTCCCTTATATGGCCATTCAACTCCAACTTCTGGATCATTCCACATAATTCCACCTTCGTCCTCTGGATGATACAATTCATCACATTTATAACAGAAAGTTGCAGTTTCTGATAATACTACAAAACCATGCGCAAAGCCTCTAGGAATCATAAATTGATTTCCTTTTTCAGCTGATAAAATTACACCTTCCCATTTTCCATATGTAGGAGAACCTTTTCTAAGATCAACACATACATCAAAAACTTCTCCTTCAATACATCTTACAAGCTTTGCTTGAGGATAAGTCTTTTGAAAATGAAGTCCTCTTAAAACACCAGCTTTTGATTTTGACTGATTATCTTGAACAAAATTATAATCAAGACCAGCTGCCTTAAAATCTGATTTCTTATATGTTTCCATAAAATATCCACGATTATCGCCATATTTTTTAGGTTCAATAATCACAACATCTTTAATTGATGTTTCAATAAAATTAAAATTTCCAATTTGTTTACTTGCCATAATTTTTCTCCTTATATGCTTAAAGGGCTTCACAGCCCTTTTAATTATTGATTTGTTTTAATTTTTTTTCTTCTTCAATATATTCTTTAGAAAGAATTTTACGATCAACAATTAAATTAACTACACATGCGACAACAAAACCAGCAAGAACTGATACTGCTAAAGTCATAACAGTACTTAAACCACCATCACTTACAACTTTTGCAGCATCATTATAATAAATATTATAATCTTGAATACAATCTAAATAACAAGCTTTGTATTCAGCTGTATAAGTTTCTAATTGTAACTTGAATTCTTTTAATTTAGCTTCAAATACTTCCCTTTTTTTGTCGTCATAGTAATTTTCATTAGGTGAACCATCAGCTTTTGTTGGCGAAGAAGATTCTAAATATTTATCAAGTATTTCAACTTCTTTTTCAATGTCAATATTTCTTTGAGTTAAAGTTATTATTGAGTCATTGTATGTTGATAAATCAAGAGTTTGTAAAGAAGAATCTTTTGATGCTTTTTCAATCAACGCATCTCTTTGAGCCTTAAGTTCTACTAATTTCTTCTCATTATATTGAGATTCAAGAACTAAATTATATCTTTGAGTTTCTAAGTTATTTTGATATGCACTTAAGTTCTTAACATATCCGTTCTTTGTAATTTCGTCACTTAATAATTCCAATTTATTATTTTCAAAAAATAATTCAATTTCTTTAATTTTACTTGAAAGATTTACATTATTATAAGCGACATCTCCATAAGATGCAATTAAAGAATTATAGCCTTCTAAAATATAATCTTTTTGACTTGATAAATAGCTTATCTGAGTTGAATAAATATTAGATGATTCAAACAATTTTAAATTTTCATCAAATACAATACTATTAGCTAAAGAATTACTCTTTGCAACTGGATAACTAATTAAATCAGTCATAAAACTCTTAGCAATCTTATAATCAGGGAACAATTTTGCATTGCATGTTAAAGTATAATGCGATGTTATATACTCTTTTTCATCCTTTGCAGAATCAGTTGTATCCGTCTTCTTAACCGTAATATCCTCTGTAATTGATACCCCATTTTTAGCAATAATATTATCAACATCAATAACTGAATATTTTTCAAGATTTGTTTGCTTGACTTCTTCCATTAAATTAATCAAATCAAGTGTATTAAATGTTTTTCCATTTGAATAATGTCCGTTTGCAATATTAATATCAGAATATTTAAACTTTGCAACATATGTTTTTTTACCTGGATTATATACAACCAAAATTCCTAATAATAATACAACAAATGTAGCAACTGATACTATTAAAAATCTAATTTTATTAAAAAACATTGCCTTAAAAATTTGTCCTAAGGTTATGCCCTCTTCTTCTTGTACTTGCTCAGCCATAATAAATACCTCTTTCTTATGCTAAAATATGTTTAAATTATACATTATTTATTATAATGTGTCAATGTTTTCACCTTGACGTTTATAATACAAAAATTAATAAATATAAATACTTTCAATTTCCTAATATATTAGTTTACTATGGGAAAATATGCCTTAATCCTGGAATTTTTTGTACAATTTTAACCACTATGAAGCATATTGTCAATATGCTCAGTGTTAGTACTAAATTCATACCAAAATAAGAATATGTATAAAAATACCTTAAAAAATCTCTTATAGCAATATGAAGCACATAAATTCCTAAAGTTGTGGGAGCAACAAAATTAAAGAACGGCATTATTTTCGTCACAATCTGATTATTATTTATCTTGCTTTTAAAAAACAAAAAAACACTAGCACTATAAAGTACACAAGGTGCATCATAATATTCATCAAACCAACTACAACTTTCGTTTTTATGATATGAAATAAATATAGTTGGTACTACCATTGTTAAAAATCCTATAATACCTAATACATATATAATCACTCTATGTTTTTTTACTATTTCATATTTATCAATATAATATCCAATGAATATAAATGATATCCATCCACTGTACGTAAGAGGAAACTTTAAATCCTAATTATAATTCAAATTTAAATGATATAACAAATCTGGTAAAAATTGATTAAAAACAAATGTAATAATTATTATATATAAAAAAGCTTTTCTTCTAGTTTCTTGAGGGATTAAAGAGATTACAGGTATTGCAAGATATATTCCAATTATTACCACGAAAAACCAAAAGATTGGATTAGTTTTTACAAGAAAAAAATATTCAAAAACAAATTTAAAAGATAAATCATTAATGCTAAATTTTCCTTTAAAGAAGTTTATAATAAAATAGATTATTGACCATATAATTAAAGGTATGATTACCTTTAAAAGCCTTTTCTTAAAAAAAGTTTTAGTGTCATATCTTTCCCTATAATCAATTAATGTCGCACCAGTTATCATAAAAAACACGGGAACAGCACAATATGCAATAGCTCTTATTAGTACTTCAAATACAAAATTTGCATCAGATGTGTAGCCCGTTTCAAATGTGTGTAAAATAACAACACCTATGCAGGCTAAAACATTTAATATTGAAATGTAATTTTTTTTCATAACTCACCTGCTAATTTTTATAAGCTTAATTTGTAAATCCATTTGTCTTGAATTGCTAATTCTTTTGGTTTTAAATCCATATAACATAGGCAAATTGAAAATAATGGCATCATCTTATTTGAAAAAAATAATGTATCTACAAATCCACTTATCATAAATGTAGCAAGAATTGAAACAAATACAATCAAATACCAATCAATTCTTTTAATACAATGCCATCCAATATTCACTAAATAAACTAGAAAGCAAATAACACCTATAATACCAGCAGTTGATATTTGGAAAAAATAATTATGATAATTATATACAATTTGTGGTGTTTCACTTAAAATAAATATTCTTTGAGTTCCATAGCCTGTCCCAAGCAACCAATTTTCCTTAAAATGTCTCCATGCAACTGGCCATAATTCTTGTCTACCATTTAAATGATTATCACCATCAGCTCTTTTATCACCAAACAAATCAAATACACCAGTAAAATATAATGTGGCAAGAATGCATACTCCAACAATTGCTATACCACACATCGTTATAACAAACTTTTTATTTTTACGATTTTTTATGATTATCAAGATAAAAGCTGCACCAACACTTCCAATAAGACCTAGTAGTGACCCTCTTGATGAAAGTAAAATACTTACTAGAGTTGTTCCAATAAGTGGAAAAATAAAATAAAGCTTTTGATACCAAGTTAATTCGTACCATTTTGTTATTAGAATATAGCATGCAAAGATAAAGCTTATATTCATCATTGCACAATAATGATTACTATAATCCCATCCTAAATGAAATAACTTTTTATCAAAAAATAAATCTTTAAATGCATGATTTGGAAGTAATTTAAAAAAATGAATAACAACCATTATGAAAATCACATAAAATATAGCTACAAAGCTATTAGCTAATTTTTCTTTTGAATCATCTGTAATCTTTACGGTTAGCAATACAAAATACATTACAAGCAAATTAATTAAAAATCCACCAGTTGCCGCTAATGTTGTTAATGGTTTTACTGATGTAATCATACTTAAAAGCATTGAAATAGCAAGTAAAATAGTCGTAATAATAAAACTATTTGAAATAGTTATACATAAAACTTCTTTTCTTTTGCAGTAAATAAAATAAAATAATGTAGCAATCAATATTACCCCAACAACACACGCTAAAACAAAACTAAAACTTTTAAAATTCGGCACTTTAGATAAACCACCACCAAGTATAAAAATAACAATACTTGGCAAATAATTAAATCTTGATTTAAATAACATCATCAAACTTAATATTATTCCTACTTCAATATAGGTCCACATACCAATATTAAAGCTAAAATTTAAAATTGTTAAAATACTTATTAATCCTAAAAAATATTTGCTTTCAAAGAAGGTTTTAACTGCATTTTCATATTTATTTAAAATTTTCATCATATTGCACCTACTTAAGAATCTCTTGTATCGTACTTGTTACTGCTAGTGTAATTTCTTCTTCAACATAATAATTTTTTATATTTTTCTTTATGCAATTAACTAAATGCACAAGCTCCATTCTTATTCCTTCTCCATCTGATTGATAATAATATGGTTTATTTTGATTTTTATTTTCAAAACGTGTTTCAAAATATTCAGATTTCCACCATGGAGATGGAATATAAATATATCCTTTTGTACCAGATATTCTCATATCACTTTCCGATTTTACGCCTATACCAAGTGATAGTGTTGCGCATGCATTATCATATTCAATATTAATTTTAGAATATCCACCTTTTATTCCATCAACATCATAGGATTTTGAATAAATATTATGATATTTAAGACCTAAAATTTTAAATACAGGTAAAAGTCCTATTGAAATCCATTCTGTAATACTATTACAAAAGCTAGTTTGCTTCATCCATTCTTTAAATTCAAGACTTGTACAAGTTGCATCTATTGCTTTTACATCGCCTATTATTCCACCTTTAATTAATAAAATTAGTCTTGAAAATGACAATAAAAATGCCGTTTTTATTGAATCAAATAGCACGAGATTATTTTTCCTAGCAAGTGAAAATAATTCTTCACATTCATCTTTTGATAAAGCAATTGGCGATTCACTAATAACATGCTTACCATTACATAAAGCCTTTTTTATGATATCATATCTTTTTTCTGGTCTTGTTGCGACATAAATAATATCATTTTCCTTTAAAAGCTCTTCATATGAAGAAACAACTTTATCAATATTTGAAAAATCAAAGAAAGGTGTTTCATCAAAATAAGTTGAATTAAAAACTAAACCATTAACATATTTAGCATTTTCCTTAAACTTATTAATAGTTATATCAGTCCCAATAGCACCTAATTTATATTCAATACTTTTTCTTATTTGCGTACTTGAAATACCTTCAGTACGTGGCAAATAAACAACTTTACAATATTCATTTAAATAATCAAAATGACCTTCCCAATCGGAACCAACAGTGAAGATATCAACTCCATAACGCTTAATATCATCAATTTTTTGGCCCATATATTCTTCAGGAAAAACCTCATCGGCAATTCCTAAAGATTTTACAGCCTCAATTCTTTCCATAAGGCTTTGCTCAACATTGATTTTACCACGATTAATATCAAAATTTTCAGTCGTAACACCAACGATTAAATAATCACCTAAAGCTTTAGCTCGCTTTAAAAGATTAATATGTCCTTGATGTAAATGGTCATATGTACCATATGTTATTACTTTCACCATAAAGGATAGCCTCCTTTTATTTATTATCAACTAAATAAAAATACTTTAAAAATTTTTCCATTGATTTTATAGATCCTGTTGATACTCTTATGTAATTTTTTAATAATGCATTAGAATATCCATGTACCAAAACATTATATTGTTCTTCTAATTGCTTCACAACCATTAAAGCATCATGCTTAGGCTTTATAAAAATAAAATTTCCTCTGCAATCTCTACATTCATAACCATTTTCTTTTAAATTAGCTAAAATATAGGCTTTACCTTCATCTTGAATTTGAATTAATTCTTTATAAACCTCTGGATGATCTAATAATCTTTCTCCAAATAATAACGCGATAGAGTTTACGTCAAATGTTAACTTACCACGCTTTATATAATCAATAATTTGAGGATTGCTTATTGCAACGCCTAAGCGACATGCTGCTATTGAAAACATTTTTGAGAATGTTCTTAACACAATTACATTTGGTTCCTTTAAAGCATAATCAATAAATGTATTTTTATAAAAATAGTGATATGCTTCATCCACAACCAAAATAGCACCAACCTCTTGCGTTCTTTTAAGTACAAGTCTAAATTCTTCTTCTGTATAAACATTGCCAACAGGATTATTAGGATTAAGCAAAACGACAACTCTTGTATCTAAATCGATAGCATTAATAATATTTTCTATATTAATTGTTAAATCATCATTATACGCTACAGGTTTATGCTTTAATCCTAAAATATTGCAATTTACCCAATACATTTCAAATGATGGCGATACCGTTACAACAAATTTGCCAGCTTCTCCAAATGTTTCAAGAATATATCTAATAGCCATATCTGATCCATTTGTAGCAACAACGTTTTCGTATTGAGCTCCTATAAAGTTTGCATACTTATTTAAAAATTTATCAGGCTCTGGATATATCGCTAAAAATTCTGGTGTAATTTCCTTAAGAACACTATCAACAAAATCTTTAGGAAGTCCTTCGGGATTTTCATTCATATCATATCTTAAGCAATTATATCTTTTTTGTCTTGGAAAAATTCTAACTGTATTTTTAATATTTTCATTAACATAGTATTTCATAATCTACCTCTTAATAATCAATTTGTTCAAAAAGCTTTTCAAACTCTTTCTTATCTATATTCTGATATTCTTTATATGATTTATTTAAATCAAAATAACACTCACCATGAATATTTTCACCTTTGACAGTAGGAATAGTCATATAATTATTATATTCTTGCCTCAATACTTCATCATATTTAACCGGAATCATTATTTCAATATCTTCAAACTTATGCATTGTAGTTTCATCAAACCAGTCAGATTTCCAAACATTTTTTTCATATCCAGGCATAAAAGTAATAAGACCAACAAAGTCTTTTTTTCTAGAAGACATTGCAAGCTGCTTTATTTTCTTAATTTTTCTTTCACATGAGGCTTTTGTTGGACATAATAATAAAACAATAATTTTTTTTACTATCCCTTTAATTTCCCTACCATAATCTTTGGTAGCTTTTGAATAAGAAAGTGAACGTAAAATTTTTATTTTACGAGTTTGTTTTACGCCATCAACATAATCATAAGGGAATATATCAATCCAAATTCCACAATTCTTTCCTAATTTTAAGTCATTAAACATATTTTTTGTTAGACATGTAGTTTCATTATTTCTGATTTGAGCATGTCCATTATAGTACATTCTTTCTGTATCGTTTGTTTGCAAGAAATATTTAGTGTTATCTAGATAACTAGGAGCTACTTTTAAAAAATTTTCATAGTCATCTCTTGGCATCATTAAATCAATATCATCATCCCATGGTATATATCCATTATGCCTAATTGCACCAATTAAAGTGCCCCCAGCGGCTACGCATTTTAAATTATTTTCTTTACAAATTAAATTAACCAATTTAACCATTTCAAGTTGACATTGCCATATTCTTTTTCTTTTTTCAGTAACTTTAAAATCACATATAATTTCTTCTTCTAAATTCATTTTAATCCCTACCTTCTTTTTAGTTTATTTAAAACTTTTTTAGTTGAATCAAAAACAAAGCTGTCTTTTAAAATATATAGTAATCCAAAATAAATAATAATTCCTATACCAATTTCTAAAACCAGATATGAAATAGCTTTAAATTTTGAAAAATCACTATATAGCCATAAAGTATTAAATATAAATACTGCAGCAAACATAAACAAACCAGAGATAATATATTTATACCCTATTTTTATAAAATTAATTGGTTCAAATATTTTTCTTGAAAAATAAATATATAAACAGGTTATTACACCTTCCGCAACTACGGAAGCAATTGCGGCTCCAATTGATTTAAGGAAATAAATCAAAAAGCTATTTAAAACAAGATTAATTAATGCGCCAATAATTAAAAATCTATTACTAGTCTTTTGTAAATCAAATGGTGTATAGTAATGTGTACCCAAAAAATTACTAAGACTTATAATAATTATAATTGGTGAAAAAACATAAAGTAAAGTTATACATTTTTCATAACCTTCACCTAAATAAATAGGAATAAAATTACTTGCAACAGCACATAATCCTAAGCAAATAGGAATTGACATACACATTGTAAAATGACATGATTTATTCATTAATAATTTAATATCACCTATTCGTCCCATTGAATAATAATATGATATACGTGACCTCATTACAATATTTAAGCTTGTTATAACCGTAAGCGGTAATTTAACAATTTTCTCGGCTTGTTCATAATAACCGTTTTCAAAATCAGATTTTGTAATAAGACCTATCATCGTTTTATCAAGAACTGTGTATATTTGAATTGCTATAGTTGGTATAAAATAAACCATACAGGGCTTAAAATGATCAAAGGGATGAAGCTTAGATGGCATTTTAACACATTTAAAAAAGGACAGCATTTTGGGCAAGCATAAAACATAAGGAACAGCAGTAGAAAGAATTGTTAAAATAGCCGCTATATTTATATCACTTTGGTCATGAACCATTATAAATATTAAAGGGATATAAGTAATTCTTGATATCATATTAGATAATGCCAAAATTTTAAAATCTTCTATTCCTTGGAAAAACCAACTGAAATCAAATGCTGTCATTAAAAGCGTGATTCCATAAAGTGCATAAAGCACTTGATTTTTTTGATAAATTATAACAAAAATAACATAATATAAAGCAAGAGAAAAAATTGTAAGTAATATTCTTAAAATACCAATTTCTAAGGTTATCTTTTTTAAATATCCCTTATCATTTTGGTGAACTGCAATAATTCTTTGACCATAAGTTTCTATTCCTATATTGGCCAAAAGCACAAAATAGGAAACAATTGAGGCAATATAGCTTAATCTTCCATTTCCGTCTGCGCCCAATTTTCTTGATAAATAAGGCGTAACTAAAATTGGTACTAAAAGCATAATAAGTTTTGCCATCATATTATAAAAATAATTCTTTTTTATGTTTGATTTTGTGCTTTTTTCCGTTTCCATTTTAAACCTACTTTACATTTTTTAAAAATTCAAAGGCGGCCATTATAGTATCATCCATATCATAATACTTATAGCCTCCAAGTCTGCCACCAAAGAAAACCTTATTTTCATGCTGTGATAATTCTTTATACTTCTTATATAATTCATTATTTCTATCATTATTAACCGGATAATAAGGCTCATCACCTAATTTCCAGGTTGATGAAAATTCTTTTGAGATAACTGTTTTAGGTGATGTTATATCAAATTCAAAATGCTTATGCTCAATAATACGTGTATAAGGAACATCATAATCCGTGTAATTTATAACCGCATTTCCTTGATAATTATTAGTATTTAAAATTTCTGTTTCAAAACGAATTGAACGATATTCCAAATTACCAAGTGAGTAATTATAGTATTCATCAATTGGTCCTGTGTAGATTATTTTATTTGCAATATTATCAAGTTCTTCTTTATTTTTAAAATAATCACAATTTAATCTAACCTCAATACCACTAAGCATTTTTTCAATCATTTTAGTATATCCACCAATAGGAATTCCTTGATAACGATCATTAAAATAATTATTATCAAAAGTAAATCTTACTGGTAATCTTTTAATAATAAATGCCGGAAGCTCTCGACAAGGACGTCCCCATTGCTTGGCAGTATATCCTTTTACTAGCTTTTCATAAATTGTTGGCCCAACAAGATTAATTGCTTGGTCCTCAAGATTTTTGGGGTTTTCAACGTTATAAGCCTTCTTCTCATCTTCAATACGCTTCATAGCCTCTTCTGGTGTGAATACATCAGACCAAAGCTTAGTAAAAGTATTCATATTAAAGGGAAGATTATAGCATTCATTTTTATATCTAGCTACAGGCTGATTAATATAATTATTAAATTCAGCAAATTGATTTACATAATCCCATACAATTTTGTCAGATGTGTGGAAAATATGAGCTCCATATTTATGAACGTTTATTCCCTCAACATTTTCGGTATATATATTTCCGGCAATATGATTTCTTTTATCAATTACAAGAACTTTTTTTCCTTTTCTTGCAAGCTCATGAGCACACACTGCACCATATAAGCCTGCTCCAACTATTAAATAATCGTACATAATAATCACCTTTCATCTACAAGTAAATTTTCTAATCTTACTGACCGATATACTAAATTCTTATCTCTATATCCGGCAAACATAATGTTACTTTTTTCTTCATCTAATTTAACATTTTCTACCTCAAGACTATAATAAGCATAAGCCAATATTGAATTCTTTAAAGCATCATCACCTAGAACAAATAATGTTTCAAAAGTATCATTAGGCACTCCCGTCACAAAAGAGGGGATGTCAGCCCAACGTCTTCCATCTTTAGTGTAAAAACAATTATTGTCTGCCGTCACTCTTGCTAAAGTTATATCACTTAAATTATAAGTTCCATTTTTCATTCCATAAAAACTAGTTTCAAAAGAACCACCATTTTTATTTTTTCCATAAAGAACTAAATCAGCATTATAATTTATAACATAACGGTCAATTCCTTTTGATATCAAATATTCCTTAATTTTTTCTCCGATAAAACCTTTTTTTATGTAGTCTAAATCTATTAGTCCATCACCAAGTAAATGAACATCATTGTCATTAATTGCAACTCGTGTTGAAAGTGATACTTCTATTTGCGTTAAACATTCATTTTCAGTGGGCAATTCTTCCGTTATCATATGTAAATCCCATAAATCCTTTAATGTACCATACAAAGGATTTACAACCTTATATGATGTACTTAAATCAATCGTATATTCAATAAGTTCAACTAATTTTGCATCTAAGGTTGCATATTTATTAACATTTAAAGCTGCAAGATTATTCTTAGTATCGTTAACATGCTCATGGTCAAGCATTGTATTCCAGTAATCAATAAGACATAAAATATCATTAGCATTTTCTTCGGAACCATTTTTATAAAAATTAATATCAATATATTCATTATTTTCATATCGATAAAACATATTATATTCTAATATTTCTTCATGACTACAACCGATTAATATCCCCAATAATGCTAATAACAATATTATTAATTTTTTCATTCGCTTTCCTCGTACATTTGCTTAATTAGAACAGGAAGGTCATTTCTAATTTTAAAATTCATATCATGTTCAAATAATGATGCATCACTACATAACGTTTTCGGTTCATTTAGTCTGATAAATTTAGAATCAACTACAATATATACCTTACCGGTTTTAGCATCATAGCCTACCTCATCTAATCCTTCGCCTTTAAACAACAGTTCAACACCAATTAATTTAAACGCTTCTTTAGCAAAATCTTTTATTGAATAAGTTACACCTGTACCAACAACATAATCCTTAGGATTATCTTGCTCAAGCATTAGGTATGAAGCATAAACATAATCTTTAGCAAAGCCCCATTCACGTTCTGCATTTAAATTGCCTAAATGAAGAACATAGTCTTGTCCCTTAGAAATTCTCTTTACACTTTCAATGATTTTTTTAGAAACATATCCATTTTTTCTATATGGAGATTCTTGATTATAGAATACACCATTAACTGCATACATTCCGTAATTTTCACGATATGATTTTACAATATAATAACTATACAACTTTGAAACTGCATATGGACTTAATGGATTCATCGGTGTTTTTTCATTTTGAGGTACAATCTTACCATCAAATAAATAACAAGATGATAAATTAAAAATCTTAGTGTTTAATTCTAATTGCTTTACTGCATCTAATATTCTTAAAATACCTAAAGCATTTACATTAGTGGTATATTCAGGAATATCATATGATAAATTAATATGTGATTGAGATGCATAATTATATATTTCATCTGGTTTTATTTTTTCAATTATTTTAGAAATAACGGTAGAATCAGTCAAATTACCAATACTAACAAAAATTCTTTTTTCATATAAATCTTCATTTTCAAAATATTTTTTCAAATATTTATTTTCATAATCAGCTTTTGACTCAAGTAACAAATGTATTTCATAATTTTTCTTAAGCAAAAACTCAATCATGTATAAGCCATCTTGCGAGGTGGCTCCCGTAATTAACGCTGTTTTTCTCATTAGCTTTCTTGTCTCCCTTATTTTAGGTAATACACCTATTAAAGATAAATGACCACTGAAGGTAACATTCTCTTTTTCCGAAGTAAAAATGAATGTATCTCCTTGGTGGATCTTTTTACCATCTACTATACCCTCACCATCTAATACATAAAAAATTTCAAATCCTTTATTTTCATATTCACAAACACCATCAACCTCTAAGCGGTAAACATTAAAATGTTTATTTTTAAATGTTGAATTTTCCTTAAATGAGAATATATTATTGCTAGGATCATTATATTTAATAACATCCATTGATTTATCAATATGAAGATCTCTTTTAGGTATTCTATCATAATCATAAAGTCTGTAGGTTACATCTGATGATTCTTGTATTTCAAGAACAAATGAATTTTTATGAAGTGCATGAACTGTGCCAGGATTAACAATAACTAAATCACCAGGATTAATTGCTTGTTCATATAAAAATTCATTATAAAGTTTTTGTTTGATTAGACTTTCAAGTTCAAACTTGTTTTTTACCTTAGTTCCTAAAGTAACAGTTTTAGCTTCATTTCCATCCAATACATACCAACACTCAAATTTACCTAACGAATTTTCATTTTTTAGTGCATACTCGTCATCAGGATGAACCTGAATTGATAAATCCTCTGAGGATGATATTAGCTTAATTAATACAGGGAATTCTGGCTCTTCATAGGCAATACTTCCAAATAGCTCTGGGTGCTCACGCCATAAATATCGCAATGTTTTTCCTTTATATGGTCCATTATTTATAATTGATGACTTTTGAGCATAGCCCGATACAATCCAAGCTTCACCAGTTCCATGCTTACAATCATATATTTTATTTAATTCCGTTCCAGCCCATACTTTAGGTTCAAAATATGGTTTTAAAAATAAAATCATGACCTTACCTCCTACATTAGAAGTTTCTTTATTTCCTGCATCCTATCCTTATTGCATATCAACAAATTATTTTTTGTAGATACTATTATTTTATCACAAATTCCAATTAAATTAATCTTTTGTGTTATTCCATCACAAATTATTATATTATTATGAGAATCAATTAGCATCGTTTTAGCATTCCTAATTACATTTCCATCTAAATCATGTGAAAATAAATCATCAAACGCTTTATATGATCCAACATCAGACCAATCAAAATTTGAAGGAATACAATACAAATTTTTAGCATGCTCCATAATTGCATAATCGATTGATATTTTAGGGAATTCTTCAAAAATACTACTTATATCCTTAGCTGTTTTAATTCCTTCATTTTTAGAAATATTCATTTTACTTAATACTTCTAAATGCTTAGGAGAATATAATGAAAAAGCATTTTTTATTACATTATAGTTAAAAATAAACATTCCACTATTCCATAAATAATTTCCACTTTCGTAATATTTTTGAGCAATTTCATAATTAGGTTTTTCTTTAAATGCCAGAACCTCAACAGGAGCGTTTATTTTGGTTTCTTTTACCTCAATATAACCATATCCTACCTCAGGATAGGTAGGCTTAATACCTAATGTTACAATATTACCATTTAAAGCACAATCTGTTGCAATTTTGATTGTATTTCTAAAATTATCACCATCAGAAATTAAATGATCTGATGCTAAAACACAGATTGTTGGATTATCATAATATTTCGAAATAATATATGAACCATAAGCAATCGCACTTGCCGTATCCCTAAATGCTGGTTCTATTATAATATTTTCTTCTGGTATATCTTTTAATTCCTCTTTTAAAGCTTTAACCTGCAGTTCATTAGTAGATACAAAAATTTGCTTGGCACTATCTACCATAGGTAATATTCTTTCATAGGTTAATTCAATTAATGATTTATCACTAAACACCTTTAATAACTGTTTTGGTCTTTCTTTAGTCGAAAGAGGAAAAAATCTTTCACCTTTCCCGCCAGCCATTATTAAAAAAGTTAACATATTATCCCCTCTTCTTTAGTTCTTTACGAGCCTTATGCCATTTGAATAAGCGATATATCCTTCTTTTCAAATCATATAAAGGCTTGTCTCCTAAGGTTGCGACCTCAAGCTCTTTTATTTTTAAATTTCCTTTATACGCAATCCAAACATTAAATAATCTTTCTGATAAAAAGCCAAAGACTCTTGCTTGATAGTTATCTCTTCCATCGTTTATATTAATTCTATCCTTAAGTTTAAATAAAACATCAAACAAGAATGAACAATACTCATCAATTAGACTCTTTTTACACACAAACATATTATAATTATAAGCCCAATTATTATTGTACATTACCTTGTTAAAAGCATCTACATATTGAGGAAAATCCTCATGAATAAGTACCTCTAAGGCTTCAATGTCAGAGGGTACTTGTTCATGCTTATATTGGTCTATAAGATTTACTTCATGTGGCCAACAATGCTTTACCGGTAAAATAATATCATAAGATTCAAGATATTTTTCTATTTTATTTTTTTTAATAACCTTATAATTGAAAATATTGATTTTTCTTTTGGAAAATAACCTACGATAATGTTCAAGTCCCACATAATCAGACTTTGTATCATTTTTCCAAATTGAATACAAACCGGTAAGCTCACAAAAGCTTGAATTTAAGTTAGATATATTATCTTTAAGATCATCTTTAATATAATCAGATCTATCAATATCCTTATTATACGCCCCTACAAGCATCATTGTCCTATCATTAGGTATTCTTCTATCTTCAACAACTTTATGAGTCATGCAATATAATGTTAACATAAAAATTCTCCTTAGTCTTAATATATAAAATGATCTTTCCAAAAGAAAAAACGATATGGTAAAACCTCATGATGTCCTAAGACAACAATTAAGTAATATGTAGAACTACTTATAATTAAAATTAAACTAATTGTAATCAGTATCCCTATCCATTTTTGTTTAAATAAATCTAAAAACATTGGTACAATAAAAATTATTGACCAGTAATACCAGTTACATGCTCGAGACATTGTTTCTACAATTGGATTAAAAATTGATAAAATTCCAATTATAGTTGCTAAAGTCAAACATACAAGTAAAGTAAAAGTATATTGATTATAACTACTTACCTTTTTATAGAAAACCAAAGCTATAAGCAAAGTAATTCCCGAAGAAATTAAATAAAAATATAATGGACGAGGAACCCCAGTTATTTCAAAATATTTAATATAACGTGTATTTTTTAAGATTGCTTTTGTAAGAGGAATATAGGTTGGGCTTAAAGCAATTATAACAATTAAAAAGAAAAAAGCATATTTTTTAAATTTAGGAAACTTTGAAACGAGTCCAATGATGTATATTGGGATCATACATACTGCCGTATAATGAAATAATACCGAAAGCGTTCCAAAAGCAATCAACTGGATATATTTTCTATCACAAGCAAAGCTTAAAGCATATATTCCAATTGAAATAGCTAAATATTGTCGAACATTACTTAGTGAAATCAGATAAACATTTGAAAGTAATAATAAAATTCCTCCAATATACCAATGATGAGTCATTTTTTTAATTGATAACATCATAAATAATACAAAAATAAAGGAGGTAATAACAAATAACCATTGTGCTTCATCTGTAAATAACAAAATAAATTTATTTAACCCTGTAAATAAAAATTCTGTGTAACCATTACTACCTCCCATTATCTGATAAAATCTTGGAAAGTAAGTATAGAAATAATCCGTACCAACTCCATATCTAAAGCCTGATACAAAAAAATAAGGAATAATTGCAAGTACAAAGAAAAAAATGTACAAATAATAATTTTTGGAATTTTCTTTTTTTCTTTTATAAAAAAATTCTGAAAAATACAAAAATATTCCCGTAATTAATGCAGAAATCAAATAAATGTACATTTTTTATTCCTCCTTACTTATTAAAAATCCAACGATATGGAAAAATCTCGTGATGTAATTGCCTATAGATAACATATGATGATGATAATGTGACCGTCGATACTAATGCTATAACAATATACCATTTCATCCAATAATTATCTTCTGATTCAACTATCATAGGAATTAAAAATATTTGTCCAAACGAAAATAACAAATATATTCTTGCTGTAAGCTCATTTATTTTAATAAAAAAACTTGCAAAACCAATACATAAAGCAATTCCATTTAATAAAATTAATCCTATTGCTAAATCACCATATTTTTTAATTAAATTATCTGCCCATAAAATTGCAAATCCTTCTACTATTAACGATGCAATAAAATATGCTTCAATTGATTGATTTGTGTAATAATTAGGATTTGTAAAATAGTATTCATATTTTGTGTGTAGAATAGCTTGTTTAAAACACAAGCACATAGCTGGAACCAAGAACAAAGTTACAATAAATATTCCTAAATAATACTTTTTAACAAATTTAAAATTGAATATAAAATATACTGGAATCAAAATTAAACATCCATAATGGAATAATCCGGCTAATATAGCAAAAATTAAATATTTAACTAATTTATGTTCATGTATGAATGTAAATGCATAAGCATATATCGCAACCGACATCATTTGCCTTGACTGATTCAAAGAAACAGAAAAGAAATTAATACATACAACTAAAACGGCTGAAACCCACCATCTTGGTGATATTCTTGTAATAGCAAGTTGTAAAAAGGTATGCGTAACTGTTGCCATAAACAAAAACAATATTACCGGATTTGATGTAAATAATCTTAAAAATTGATTAACCCATATAAATAAAAATTCTGAATAATCCCAATTCTTATCAATAAAATGGGGAGCATATGTATGGTTATAATCTGTTCCTACATTATATCTTAATCCTGATATTAAAGTAAGAGGTAATATCGATAGTATAAATAATAATACATATATTATTCGATATTTAACTACACTATACTTCTCTTTATTTTTAGAATGATATTCTAATATAAAGGTAAAAAGTCCATATAGGACCATTCCACTCATATAAATAAATGTACTCAATATATTACCTCCCTACATATTCTGATAGAATTTAATTAAATTAGAGGCTGAGGCTTTAATATCAAAACCAGAAGCTGTTATTTCTTCTTTAGTATCTTTTCTTTCAATATTTTTATATTGATTAATCCCAGATACCCATAAATCCATATCTGATAAAGGTAGGTAAGAAACATTTGTAGTAATTTTAGCTTCTTGCGTAATTGTATCTGCCATAATTACAGGAAGACCAGTTGCTTGAGCTTCAATTGCAACAACAGGTAAACCTTCATGAAGAGACGGTAATACAAACAAATCAAAAACACTATAATATTTATAGACCTCACTTGTTGTACCGGCAAATATAATATGATTCTTTATTCCTAAAGAATCAACATATTCTTCTATTTCTTCTCTTAATTCTCCTTCACCTACAAGCATTAAATATCCATTATTAGTTTTTAAATAGTTATTAAAAATATCAATTAAAAATTTATGATTTTTTTGATTACAAAATCTACCTACATGACCAATTACATAATCATCTGGTCTTAAATTAAATTTACCTCTAATTTCATTCCGATATTCTTCTTCAAATTTAAATTTAGATAAATCAACACCATTTTTTAATAAATACCCTTTTTTAGTATTAAACATAAATTCTAATGATTCAGTTGAACATCCAAAATATGCATCAGGTGCTGATAAATATTTATGTTGCCATATTTTATGAGCTAAAAGCTTTAACTTTAGCTTATCAGCTTCAATTAAAGTATTATGGGAATGTACAATAACATGTTTAATTCCACATTTCTTAGCAATATGAGCTAATTTTAAGCCTGAAGCATTACATGAATTTATATGTAATATATCAGGATTAAGTTCTTTGATTTTATTCTTAAATCCTTTGATATTTTTTTTAGTTCTTATAATCGGATTTGATATAACCTTATCTAAAATAGTTATAATATTTACATTATGCTCATTAAGAATATCATCATAAATATCAGTTTCTTTTTGAGTAGCTAAAATAGTAAAATCAAACTCATCAGTAGTTATATTTTTTATTAAATTTGTCCATAATGACTCAACGCCACCACTACACCAATGATCATTAAATATAACTACATGCTTCATATTATAGCTCCTCAATCATTTTATTTATATTTTCTTTAAATTCATTATATCTAAACAAATTATTGCATCTTTCTTTCGCAGCAATTTCATATTGATGTCTTAAACTTTCATCATGCTGAAGTTTAATTAATGCATCAGCAAAAGCCTTATCATCCATATTAGGTACTTCAATTCCTGTTTTTTTATTAACACTTACATAGTTAACACCAGAGCCTGGGATTGTAAATGTAACAGAAGCTTTTCCTAAAGCTAAAGCCTCTGCAAGAGCAATACCAAAAGCTTCATTCTTAGTTATTGATGGAAATGCAAAAATATCACATACATTTAAATACGCTTTTAAATCAACTTGTTCTACTCTTCCTAAAAATATTATTTTTTTATCATCTTTAGCCGTTTCTATTAGTGATTCTGTAAGAGGTCCCTTACCAGCAATATAAATTCTAAAAGAATCATCTAAATATTTAGATGCATTTACTAAATGAATTATTCCTTTATATTCAACATGACGACCTAAAGCAAAAACAATCGTTTTGTTTTTATTTTCTTCTTTAATTTGATTTGATTTTACTAAAACATCTTCACTGATGTTATCAATATCATCACTAACGCAGCAAGGAATAATAGTTGTCTTATATTTATACTTAGTTAACCACTTTGATCCTTCAACATAATTTGGACTTGTAGAAACAACAATATCGGCTCGTTCTAATAAAGCTTTTGTTTGGGGATTAAAAAGTTTACCTAAAACTTTTTGCTTAACAATATCCAAATGCCAATATAATACAAATTTAAAATTTCTTTTTAAGTATTTTCTTAAAAATGCAGCCACAAAAGGATTAGGATAATGAAAAATTACAACCTCTGGTTTAAATTCATTCATAATTTTTTTTAATTCTTTTTTATATCCAGGAGCAATTGATTGACTAGCAACCTTAACTATACAGCTAACTCTAGTTACTAAAACTCCATTTACGTTTTCAGTTACTGTCCCTTTAGAATCTTTAAAGCAAATTACTCTTTGTTCATGTTTATCTTTAAGGGAATTAACAATATCTTCAGCAACTGTTTCAATTCCTCCAATATGGGGATTATAATAGTTTGGTATATGTAAAATTCTCATGATTAATTCCTCAATTTTATTTTATATTTTGAACAGTATTGATTATACCATAAAAAAAAAATAATTGAAAGTATGATTGATTTTACATATTTAATGATATTATGTTAAAATATACATACGTTACTTATTTTAATAATAAATATTAGATTTGAGGAGAATAAAATGATCAAAAATAAAATTTATATTCATTTCGTTATAGTCTTATTAATTTTTTTTAATTGTATCTTGTTTGTTTCTTGCGAAAAAGAAAATTATAATGAAAAATCATATTCTTATGTTATTGATGATGAAATTAAATATATTGATTTAGAGTGGAATATAGGCGATATTAATATTGTTTCAGGCGATAAATTTTTAATTGAAGAGGCATCTATTAATGAGAAAGGTATTGCACCTTTAAAATATTCTATTAATAATCAAAGACTTATTGTTAATTATAATGATTCTAAGAAAAAAATAAAAATTACCTTAAATAAAAATAAAGAATATAATGATTTTAGTATTAATTCTATTGCGTCGAATATAACATTAAATGAAATTAATTTACAAAAATTTATTGTAAAAGAAAAAAAGGGAGTAACTAATATCACTTCCTCTTCTATTGATTATGTTGATATTGATATAACATGCCAAAACAATTTGGCATGTGTTGAAATAAAAAATAATATATTTAATACATTTAAATTTAAAATGGAAAAAGCATATTTTATTTCACTATATGGAAACAAATTTAATTACTGCGCACTAAACATAACAAAAAGTAATTTAATTTTATCTAGAAACATTTTTAAAAATATAATTATAAAAACCACATATGCAAATATCAACTTTTTTCTATACCAAGATAATGGGTATAATATAAAAGCTTTTGTCAATAAAATTTATATTGACTTTGAAACTATCAATATAAATAATCACTATCTGATTGGCAACGCAAGTTGTAATATCACATGCTACTCTTTAAACGGAATATTAAACATAAAAAGAGATAATTATAAAGTAAGTTTGTAATATTGTTAAGTATCAAATAAATTGAACTAATGGATTTATGTCAAGTTTTTAGACACGAAAAGAGAATTTTTTTATTGAAGACTATTTAGGTTTATGTAGTAAAATAAAAGGTAAGCGTGTAATTATGTTACACGCATACTCTATAATTGCTTATATTTTAATGTTTTCATTATCAAAAAAGATGGTAAATTATCTACCCTAGATTGGATAGTTTTTACCATCTTTCATTTTTGTCCTTTCAATTCTAAAGTAGACATCTATCTACCTTGTCTACCTCACTTTGGAAAGAACCTCTAGATTTTACTCTAGTCCAACTTTAGGGGTACTCTTCATAAATTGTAATATTCAAAACCTTTACTTTATAAATAAATTTATTAATTAAAATACATTTTTTATATATGAAAAATCAGGCAAAACAACATCTATTTTGTTAAGAAGCGCATTATCAGGTTCAGATAAATCTGGAATCATTATTGTCTTACATCCTGCAAATTTTGCACTTAATATGCCATTAGGAGAATCTTCGACAACTAAGATTTCCTCAGGCTTAATATTAAACTTTTTCGAAAGATATAGATAAATATCAGGATATGGTTTACCTCTAGTAACTTCTTTAGCACTTACAACATCACTTATATATTCATTTAAAAAATAATAATTTAGATGTTTATTTATTATTAAAGGATCCGAGGATGAAACTATTATCACATTATATCCTTCTTTTTTTAAGAAGCTAAGGCCTTCAAAAATACCATTTTTAAGTTCATAAAATGTTGAATTACCATAATCTTTCATCAATTTTTTTCTATACTTCTTAATATTTTGGTAAAGTTCTGAACTTGAAAATACCTGTTGTGCAATTGAAGAATCACAACTTCTCAATTTCAATGCATCATTTTTATTTAAATCATAGTTAAAATAATGTGATGCTTCAATCCATGCATTTTGATATATTTTTTCAGAATCAACAATAGTCCCGTCAAAATCAATGACGATTAATTTGGGAGCAAACTTACAAGAACGACCAATTGAATTTACTGTTTTAAGTTTTTCTAATACAACTTTTTTTACATTTTCAATTGCTTCCACTCCATATTTTTTAGGGTCATAATTTTCTGGATGATTTTCACAATATTCAGAAACAGCTTTAGTATAAGCAATTCTTAATTCGGTAGCATAGTTAACCTTACAAATTCCACTTTCTATGCAGTTTCGTACTTGTTCAAAAGTCAAACCAGATGCGCCATGCAAAACTAAAGGTACATCTACACAATTCCGAATCTCATCGCACCTTTGATAATCTAATTTTGGAGTACTTTTATAAATTCCATGCGCAGTACCAATAGCAACAGCAAGAGAATCTACTGAAGTTTTACAAACAAAATCATTTGCTGTATCAGCCTTTGTATAAGCCAAATCAATATTTGTTGCGTCACTTTTTCCACCTATAGCACCCAATTCTCCCTCTACAGGAACATCAAACAAATGACATAAATCTACAACTTGTTTAGTTAAATTGACATTATCAATATACGAAAAATGAGAGCCATCGTACATTATAGAGCTATAACCCGCTTTTAAGCATTTAGAAACTAAAGCAATATCATTACCATGGTCTAAGTGTAAAGCTAAATCAATTGTTTTATCGGTCAAAAATGCACCAACAATACTAGAAATTACTATTGGTTCAACATACTTTAACGCATTAGTAGATGAAGCTAAAATTATAGGTGATTTGTATTCATATGCAACATCAATAGTTGCTTTTATCATTTCCATATTCTCAACATTAAAGGCACCAATCGCATATTTTCCTTTTTTTGCCTCATTAAGCATCTCTTTAGATGATTTAAATCTCATAATATACACTCCTTAATATCAATTTAACAATTATATTTTTTAGAAAGTGTTTCCAAAACATATATATCTGAAGAATATGTAACTTTAACTAAATTTTCAGCACCTTCTATAAAATATGGTTTAATACCAAAATACTCATACATAACTCTCGTATCATCGGTTAAATCTAAGAATTTATTTGATGAATACGCTTCGTATAATAAATTAAAATCGAATCCTACTGGAGTTGTCATACTATAATAATCTTCTCTATTACAATATGTCCCATCTTTCTTAATAATCGTATTAACTAATGGCAAAACAAATGTAGTTGATTCATGATTATCATTAATAATTTCTTTTAACTGATCCATAGAAACCAAAGGTCGAGCAGCCTCTAGAATTATTACACGTTCAATACCACCAATTTCTTTTAATTTATTAAGACCACATATGACCGATTTAGATCTAGTGTTTCCCCCTGGAATATCTACTCCAACAACTACAATGTTTTCTTTTTTTATTAGCATACACGCCTTATCATATATATGTTTCCATAAAGTCTTTCCGTTAAACTCTACAAATTGTTTTTGTTTACCAAATCTTGTTCCCTGACCTGCAGCTAAAATAATACATCCAATATTTTTCATAAAATCCTCCATTATTTTTCCATTTTTGTTTTAATAAGTTTAATTAATAAATCCGTCGAATCACCTTTAACATCATATTTTTTTACATATTTAAAATATTTTTCTAATTTTTCTTTATAATCTTCTTGCTTAAAACTTACAATACTATTACATAATTCTTCTATGTTATAACTAACACTATAAGGTAACAAATTATAATCAATAAAAGAATTGCCTCTTCCAAGAATATACTCATAATAATCTACAGCATATAAAAATACAGGTTTATACATCAAAGAAAAATCCCAAGCACATGAAGAATAATCGGTTATTAAAACATCTGATATATATAATAACTCTTGCATATTATGATATGACGAGACATCAATACATAAAGCATTATCATTACATTTTATTTTATCTCCAAATTTATACTGATAGTGATGATTTCGGATGAGAAGAATAGCTTTTTTACCAAACTTTTTTTCAAAATTTTTAACGATTGTTGAAAAATCTTCTATAAAAATAGACTTACTACATTCTCTCATTGTAGGCGCATATAATACAACCATAACATCATTACTTATTCCTATTTTTTTCTTTATTTCTTTAAAATCTATATTTTTTTTATAAAAAATATCATTTCTTGGCATTCCAATTTTTAAAATCTCGTTTTTATAGTTCCATGCCGTACTATTTCTAAAATTTACTGAATCAAATTCAGATTCTGACAAAAAATAATCAAAAATATTATAATTATAATCAATATTCCTATACCCTTTTAATCCTCCAGCACCATGCCACGTGTTAATATAAATTTGCCCTTTCTTTTTATAACATACAGTTGGTATGTTAGTATTTGTAACAATTATTTTTGAACTATAATAATATAAAAAAAACTTTATACTATATTTTTTTACGCAAGGTTCTACACCAGTAAATTTTTTAGATGCAACAAATTTATAATCAATTTTTTCAGTTTTAAGCTTTTCTATTATATAAAATATATTATCTCCAATAAAATCGCCATCAAAGCAAAATAATATTACTCGATTTCTTAATTTTAAAAAACGAAAAAAATTATAAATAATATACGATATGATTTTTTTCATTTCATTTTCCTCCTTAAGCTTTGTATGTCATTCTTAAAAAAATACAACATAAATCCAACATCTAAAACAGTTATTCCATATCTAACAATTATACTTAAAACAAAATAATCTTCTACAAAAAACAATAATAAAGAATACAAAAAAGAAATAAAAATTATAAAACCCATCGTAGTTAAATTATAATTTTGCTTTATATTAAATTTCATTGAAATAGCCAAATGAATTAAAAACATTATAACATATGATATTAATGTTGTAAATGCAGAAACATAATATCCATATTTAGGTATAAGAATAAAATTTAAAAGAATATTCAACATAGCTGCAACACACGTTGCAATTGAAACAAAAAGCGTTTTTTTATGATAATATTCAATGCCGACAGGAAATGAATATAAAAAAAACAGAAACATAGATAATGATAAAGGAATTATCATCTTTATACCTGGATAATATTTTTCATCCCCAAGTATTTTATACACTTCAGGACATATTGAAACAAATCCTATAAATAAACAAACGCTTAATATCATCAATCTATTACTTGCTTTTTTTACATTTTCATTTTTATGATTTTCATAACAATTATACGTCCACGGAGTCCATGCACTCTCAATTGACATTAAAACAATATATAAAATAGTACAAACATTATATGCAAACGAATATATGCCTGATTCACTATCACCAATAAATTTTGAAATCATTATTCTATCTGATTGATTCAATATATACTGTGACAAAACATGTGGAATAAGAGGCAAACCAATCTTTAAAGAATAAAAAACATATTCCTTTTTAAAAAAAACTCGACCTTTTATATAACATTTTGTAACTAAATATATACCGATAATAATATATGGAGTTGCAGTTCCTATAATTCTACTTATCCACGGCTGATATGATAATAAAAATATTAAGCATATTGATAAAACAATATTAGTTATTGAATTTAAGGCTGAAATAATTAAGTATTCTTTATATTTAAATTCAACATTCAATTTACTAGCATATAATTGAATAATTGCAGAACCAAATGATTGTGATAATAAAATTATAATAATATACTCATTAAACCCTGTATATTTAAAAATTTGATGCTTGAATATAAAAGATAAAATAATGGTTAATATATAAGTAAATATTATTGATGACAAAATTGAAGAAAAAAATGAATTAAAATTATCTTTAAAATCAAATACTGCTTTTTTTATACAACTATATAAGCCTAAACTCATTATTCCTGAAATAATTCCTTCATATGCTAAATAATTGTTATAGATACCAAAATCTGACGGACTTAATAATCTGCTAAACACTGGTAGCGATAAAAAAATAATCCCTTTTAATATGATATTACTAATTGTATACCCTAACCCTGCCCTTTGAGCAGTATTCTCGTCACTCAATTTAATCACCAGTCCTTTTTTCCAGCAAACTTATAAAAAAACCTATACCTAATAATAATAATGTATCAACTATAGTATTTGAAAACCCACCCGTTACGCTATGAATAAATTGCCATGAAATCAAACAAATGTACCACTTGAATCCTTCCCTCTTATATAGATAACTAATAGATTCTGATAGAAAGCCTATGATTATCATACCCAAAAAAACACCAATAAAAGAAAAATTTAAATATAATTCACCAAATATAGTTGGGACTGTACCACCACCAGCGAAATTCATTTGCAAAGTCTCTTTAAGCCACAAAGTAAAATCTAAATCAGGACCTGGAAGTAACATTTTTAAATTTATCAAAAATGTGTATCCAAATTGATATTCTTTATTTTTAGGAAACCAATATACTATTCTTTCATAATTATAAAATCCAACGGACATATTATTGATAACTTTCTCCAATAAATTAAATTTTGTGTCAGAAAATGATGCTCTAATAAAATCAAAGAAGAATATTAAGAGAAAACATAAAAATAAAATTTTAATTATCTTTTTAAGTAATAATTTTTCATATCTACAATACATTAATGCAATTACAATACAAATTGTTAATGATGATGCTTTGTACCCTATACTAAATGTCAAAAATATAGAACAGATTAATAAAGTCCAAAAAATACTTTTAGATATCTTATTTTTTTTATATTCACTATAAAGCATTGGAACAGAAACAATAAAGCACTTAATTAATAATAATAATATTCCATTCCCACTCATAGCCTCAACTCGACCAGTTTCCAAATTCGAAAAAAGAAAATTTCTATTAATAAAAATATAATACAAACTAGCAAAACAAGAAATAAAATATAATACAAAAGGGCCAACTTTAGAATCAAATACACCATTATATTTAATTATATTTGTTTTTAAATGTTTTTTAAATTTTAGTTTTTTATTAAAAAATATTCCAAATATATATAAAATAAATGCAATATTAATGATAAATAAATTAGTTTCTACAATTCTTCCTTCTAACATATATACGATTGGCCCAAATAAAAAATATATAGTTAAACATCCCACAAATGCGCTATTAATATTAATCAACTTAAAATCATTAACCTTTATAAATAATAACATTTCTAGAATTAATAAACCAGGATATAATTTTTGATCAAAAGTTGAACCAATTTGAATAAAAATTAAAAACATTATACTAGCTAATATCAAAAAAATCGAATCAACTAAAATTCTATTTTTGATTTTCATATCTACAGAACCATAATTAATTAAAATAGAATTATTCATATGTTTTTATTTTTTGTCCCTCTCACATAATACTTATTGCGATAATTTTTTTCAGACCATTCATATATGTCGTCTATTTTTTTTGCAGGATTTCCAATATAGATTGAATTCTTTTCAAGTTTTCCTCTAACAACACTACCAGCTCCGATAATAACGTTATCCTCGATTATTGAGCCAGGTAAAATGATAGAATTATATCCAACAAAAACATTTTCACCTATATGAACTTCTCTAAGAAATTGTGACTCATAATCAACATTATTTTTTTTTATACTTACTAATCCACACTCTATAGAATAATCATGTGTTAAAATTATACAGCCTTTCGTTATAACTGTACCAGCCCCAACATATATCATATTAGGCTTTGTTAAATCAAAATTAACATCATAGTTTATATATTTAGGTTTTCCATTAAAAACGACACCTAACTTTTCAAAATATTTAGGAGATATCTTCTTGTATTTGTCATTACTTATAAATCTAACTACTTTAATTCTAAAATGATATAAAGCTAAGTATAATCTTTTAATTTTATTCAAAAAAATCACACTCCATTGTTTTATTTTTTTTCAGTCTCAACATATCCTTGACTCTTTACATCTTCATTAACAATATCTTCACCTGATTTTGTTTTTAATTGATTTTTAGACGCTTCTGATAACCCGTTATTAATTACTGAATTCAAATCACAAGTAGATAACTTATCTAATTGTTCTTTTGTTACTTTACCATCTCTAAAATCTCTAACAATTTTTTGTTCATACATTGAATATTTCTTTTTCTTAAAGAATCTAAAGAACTTATGTCTAATTACCCACCAAGAAACTTTAAAGATATGTTTTCTGATTGCAGGTGAAGCTGAACCAATCATCCAGCAATTTCTATCACAATGACGCACTTTATTTCTAACATTATCTGCTTGTGAAGAATTCCATAGCTCTTCCCATGAGGAAGCGGTATTTAAATTACCCATCACTTCTTTATCTTTTGTACCATTACATGGCATTACATCTCCATATGGATCAATGAAGAAAGTATCAAAGGCCATATTACATGGCAATAATCTCTTTTGACAAAAAATATAATTTATTAATCCATGATTAAAATATGCTCTAAACCATTTTTTAGGAGAGTTTGACTTTAATAATTCATTAATCAAATCTTCAAATTGTTGAGCGACCATCATCCTATCCTTAATAATATTTTTTGCCTCAACAAAATAGAAAGAATTATGAAGAGATGCTGTTGCAAATTCCATGCCCAATTCGTTTGAAATATTATATAAAGGGACTAAGTCCTTTGCATTTTTATCTTGAACAGTCATGCCAAAACCAACATCTGGATGTTTCAATTCAACAAGTTTTTTTAAAGTTGTATATCCTCTGTTAAAACCATCTGGTAAGCCTCTAATTTCATTATTTGTTTGTTCTAGTCCTTCAATTGAAATACGTATTCCGATATTAGGAAACTCTTCACATAATTTTATAATTCTATCCGTAAAAAAACCATTCGTTGAAATTACAATACGATCTGACTTCTTATATAATTCTCTTACAATATCTGGAAGATCTTGTCTAATAAATGGTTCTCCACCAGTAATATTTGTAAAATACATCTTAGGAAGTTTCTTAATTGTTTCAATAGAAATTTCTTCCTCTGGTAAAGATGGAGCTTTATATCGATTACACATTGTGCACCTTGCATTACATCTATAAGTGACAATTACTGTACCATTTAATTTTTTTTCAGCCATAAAAATACCTCCATTTTACGTGTTAATAATTTTTTTTAATTCCTTAAGTTTAAGATTTGAATCAGATATAATAAATTCCGATTCTTTTTCGTTTTTGGGAATAAATACGATCCTAGAATTTTTTGAATATTTTGATGTAATCAATTCTTTACTTGTAACAAACAAAATTTTTTTAAATGGAAGTGCATCAAATCTATCCAATAAACTTTCATCAATTTCTTGTGAGAAATATGTCATTTTAACAATTATATTATCTTTTATAATTCTCTTTTTTCTTCTATTCCACTTATTAATAGCATCATTCACATCTCTATAATGTCTAAATTTGATTCTAATATCTCCAAGTAAACAATCATAAAATCCCCATTCATCATTAACTTGTTTTTGCTCATCATATACTGGTTCTAAATCCAAGTTTAAATAATATTCATAATCTTCTAAAAATTTAATAAAATCAAAATTATCCATTGCTAAACCAATAGTTGGTGATAAATATTGTAATGAAAACTTATCGTATAATCTCCCTCCCCAACAATTATCAGCAAACAATGTAAACTTCTTTTTCAATCCAATTCTACGAAATGGTGCAATAATTTTTCGCATTTTTCGCATAGTTCTAGGATCTATTTTTAAAATACTCCTTATTTTTGATTTGATACTCATTTCGAAACCTCTTTTAAAAGATTTTCAACATACTTTCTTGCATCGAATAAAGTCTTAGCTTTATTGATTGAATAATCTTCAAACTGAGAATATTCATTCTCATTCAAATCATAAATTAAATTTAGCTTATTAGCCAAGTCGTCAACATCCCCAGCATTAAACATAAAACCATTTTTTTTAATCTCAACAAGTTCTGGTAGTCCACCTAGATTTGAAACAATAAGCGGTTTCCCATGAGCCATTGCTTCCATAGCTGAATATGGCCCATTTTCATACCATTCAGAAGGTAAAACAACTACCTTGGCTTGACTAATATAATTTTCAAGTTCATTACCACTTTTAAAGCCAAGCATTTCAACTTGATTTTCAATATTTTCTTTTTTAATATATATCTTTAACTCTTCTTCAATAGGACCAGTTCCAAGTATAATTAAATGTTTCTTATTTTTCCTTACAGCTTTAATCAAAGTTAATACGCCTTTTTCTTTAGCTAATCTTCCAAAATAAAGAACATAATCTTTTATTGAATCACTTTTTTTAAAAGACTGATTTTCGCTCAACGGATTAGCTAAATAAATAATTGGAGATTTAGTAAATTTACTTTGCTGTAGTTTCTGTTGATAAAATTTAGATGGAGCAATATATAAATCCACCTTATCATACCATCCATTTTTTTTGATTTGCTTTGCCTCATAAGTTGAAAGATAACTCATAATTTTAGAACCATGAATACACTTATTCTTAAAGCAATTAGAGAAATCTCCATGTATGCATTTTTCACAAATATTACCATTACCATCTAACATTGTGTAAGATGGACAGATTGCTATTAAATCATGCATTGTCCAAACAATTTTAGTTTTGGGCAATACTTCCTTTATTGCATCAATAATAGAACACGTAATTTGTTTATGCACCAGATTTAATATTATTAAATCTGGTTTTTCTTCTTTACACAAAGCCTTCATTTTTTTATAAGCCTCTTTAGAATAAGCAATATGTAAAACCATATTTAATTTTGATTTTAGCCCACCATTCATATTTGAATTAGAAACGAAATATTTTTCTTGATCACACTGGTAATTTTTTTCATCCTGCATTGCAAAATAAATAACATCATGACCCAATGATTTAAGCGTTTCAGCTAAAGTAAAATAGTACGTTTCTGAACCGCCTTTTTTATAATGAAATTTATTAACTAATAAAATTTTCATATTACACTACCTCTCATATAAGTCAAGTGTTCTATTAACTACATCATCCCATGAATAAACTTGCATAAATTTTTGATGTGTATTTACATTTAAGTTTAATATTTCAATAAGCTTATTTGCTAAATCATTTACATTGCTTTTTTCAAAAGTATAGCAATCCTTTGTTATCACCTCGGTATTTTCAGGTATATTCGATACTAAGCATTGATTACCATATGATAAAGCTTCCAATAAAGACATTGGCATACCCTCAATATCAGATGGTAAAACATATAAGTATGCGTTACTATACAGCTCTTGTAAAGCTTGTCCACAAACAAAATCAGTCATTATAATTGATGAATCATTATTAATCAATTGCTTTATTTGATTGAAATAATCTTGCGAATGACTTGATCCACCTGCAATAACTAGTTTTTTTTCAGTTTTTATTTTCTTCTTAACTTCTTTCCATGCATTTATTAAGTAATGTACACCTTTTTCTGGAACAATTCTTGCAAGAAATAAAATATAATTGTCCTTTTCTAGACTCCATTTTTCTTTTATTATTTCAGGTGTATGAATTATAGCGGGAGAAACCCCATTAGGGATGAATATTGTATCTCTTCCATATTTTTCTTTAAAATAATTTTGATTATTTTTTGATAATACAATAATTTTATCCGCATATTTGACAGCTTGTCTCTCACCACGTAAAAGAATCTTAGTAGCTAATCCACCCCATTTGCCTCTTTGCCAATCAAGACCATGAATTGTAACCACAACTTTTGGCATTTTCCTTCTTCTTTTTGAGTGTAATTTACCAAATTTATTTAAAAAATTGCAAGGCCCTTCTGCATGAAAATGAACTACATCAAACTTTCCTTTTTTTGCTAGTTTAATTACTTTCTTTGTCGCAAAATATGAATATACAATCGCATCTAACGATTTTTTATTAATTGTATAAATATCTTCCAATTTAATACCTTTATAATTAGAATTTAATTTGTATTGTTTTCTTTTACGATTATATAATGTAACCTCATTTCCCTTTTCAACCATGCGAGTTGCAAGATTTTCAACAACAATTTCAACTCCACCCTCACGAGATGGAACATATTTATGTCCGATCATACATATCTTCATGCTATTCACCAGAATGATCAAACAAAACCATCCATGCACCTTTCACAATAATTTTAAAATCAAGCCATAAGCTTCTCTTTTTAGCATACTCAATATCAAGATTAACCCAATCGTCAAAAGAAATTTCATTTCTATTCTTTTGAATTTGCCATAGGCACAAAAGTCCACCCTTTATATCTAAACGGTGTTTTTGATATTCAGTATACTTATCAACTTCACTAGGTATTGGTGAACGAGGTCCTACAATACTCATTTTACCAATAAAAATATCCCAAAGTTGAGGTAGTTCATCTAAAGAAGTTTTTCTTAAGAATTTACCAAATTTAGTAATTCTAGGATCTTCCTTTAGTTTAAATGCTGGCTCATCAGCTTCATTTATTCCATAAGCTAATAATTGGGCTTTCATTGCCTCAGCACCAGGACACATCGATCTAATCTTATGGAATTTAAAGTTTTTACCATTCTTACCAACTCTTAAACTTGTATATAACGCTCCACGTATTGTTTTATCCTTTATACCAGTAGGATTTTTTTTACATGTACAATTGTACCTTTTTCCGTTTTTAGAAAGATATTTTCCTTTTTCATCTTCTGTAATAATTAATTTGTAAGATTTACCGCCTAGATCTTCTAACCATTTAATTATCATTAGAATGATAATTACCCATCCAATTAATATCAATCCTATTCCTGATAGGGTAATATCAAAAAATCTTTTAAAAAATAAGTAGATGATGTTATTATTAACTTTAATCACTTCGTTTGGATTCAAACTACTATCACCCATAAAATCACCATAACTCAATAAATTTATCCCTAATCATTTAAAAAGACCGGTATATGATTAAATAATTTATCATAATACTTTCTACATTTTAAATGATACTTTATAAACCGTTTAGCCCCTTTAAAACTCACTAAACGGCATTTCGAATCGTGACAGTCAGAACAGACAAAATCACACATTCCCTTTTTTAACAAATACTTACACTTTTTCGAGGTAAAAAGACCTCTTATACTTGATGAATTGATAGAAATTAATCCACCATACTCTCTTATTATAACATAATCTTCAACTTTTAGATAGTCATATCTTTCAATATGAGCAATTATAGGTATATAACCTGATGTAATAATTTCATATACAATGCTTGGAATATCAAATTCTAAGCTTGTTGGAAATTCCAACAAGAAATAATTTGAATTATTCATTGTAAGAATTTTATTATCTTTTAAATCATTAATTATGTTATCATAATATAACACTTCAGCTCCAAGATATAAATCAACTTGTAAGCTTGATACTTTCTCTTTTAACTTAAAAAATATATTAATTATCTCTTCTTTGTTAAAAAAATCATCACGCTGATGCGGCGTACATACAATCTTAGTAACCCCATTTTTAATTTCCATTTTAATTAATTCAATTGATTCTTCAATTGAAGATGATCCATCATCAACTAAAGGAATTATATGGGTATGAATATCACACATTGTCATTATTATCACTATAATAATAATTATAACTATTCTTACTAAGCGGAATAAATGTAACATTTACACCTAAAATATTAGCTCCTGCTTTTTTTAGTAATGAATAAGAATCATAAACCATATTTCTTTTATATTTATTAATTCTTACATTATAAATGACTCCATCAGTCATTTTAGCAATAGCTTGCGCATCAGATGCTGCTAGAAGAGGTGGTGTGTCAATTAAAATATAATCATAGTTTAATTTAGCTTCTTGAAGTAAATCCTTCATTCCTTCAGATTCAATTACGACACCTGGATTTAGTAATGTTTGTCCTACAGTCATTACATCAACATTCATTTTAGTATGTTTAATAATTTCTTTGTAGGAATTATTACCATCAAGGTAATCAGTAATTCCACACTTGATACTAAGTCCAAATAGCTTATATACCTCAGGTCTTCTAAAGTCCATGTCTATGATTAAGACTTTCTTTTTATTCATTGCCATGACACAACCTAAATTGGCAACGGTAGTTGTTTTGAGCTCATCTTCTCCTGTTGATGTAACCATAATCGTTTTAGCATAAGAACTAAAGCTTAGATACTTTAGATTAGAAAATAATCGATTGTATGCCATTATCCTTGAAGTTCTTTCACTTAAATTTACAAGTGATTTGGTATCACTTAATCTATTTAAGTCATAAAGTGTACCAATGATATCACAAGAAAGTGATATCTTAACTTCATCTTTAGTTTTAAAACGATTAGACATAAACTCTTTAATAAATGCACAACCAATTCCTAAAGCTATTCCTAAAGCTATGAAAGCTGATAAATAAAGAAGCTTATTAGGAGAATCGTAAATACCAAGACTCGCTTCTGTCATAACCGAAACTGAGTCAAGTAAAAGTTTTTGTAAGCTTTTATCAGTATTACATACATTTATTAAGCTTGTAGTAATCTCATTAGCATAAACCTGCGTTTTTAATGGATCAGTACCATTAACACTAATGGTTACTAAAAATGAGCTTGACTGATAAGATACATTTAAGTTCTTTTTTAAAGCTAATGCAAATTCAGTCTCTTTTCCTGATACTGCATATTTTTTCGCAACAGGAAGAATAACACTATCTTGAGAGGTTAGTTCTACAATGGTTTGAATCAATTTAAAAGAATTATTAATATCATCAGCCTTAGTAGAATCGCCACTTTCTGATACTGTAACAACAACTGTTGTTGAGGATTTATAATTTTCTTTAACAATAAAGAAAGTATAAATAAATCCGATAGTAGCAATTACTACAGTGATAATAGCTACCATTAATATATTTTTCTTTACTGCAGTTAATAAATCACCTAGTGTGATTGAACGTTCATTTTCTTCGTTCATTAATAAAATTGTTTCTCCAATCCTTATTTTATACTATCTTAACTGCTAAAGAGTATATAAAATACTCGTAATATAAGCCTAAAGCTTATGTTAGTATTTTATACTTATGATGTTATTTTGTCAATTAAAGCAAGGATATTTTAGACTTAATTTAGAAAAAAACTTGAAAATTTTATTATCATTTCCAAGTTTTAATTTAAGTATGTAATTAATGTTTTACATTTTGACAATTAATTGAAAAAAATGTAAAAATGTGCATTTAAAGAAGAACTACTATAGCAAACACAATTTTGTCTTAGACATAAAACATTATATTAATATATTTACTATTTAACTAATTCTAACATCACTCATCGTCTCGATTACTTTAGAATGGCCATGTATTATTTTTATCATGTGTGTACGACAGAATATCGTTTTTAAGTCAATTTTCGAGAATGTATCGGACGATAGGTACTTTTTATTCCTTTTTCTGCGTTTCCTGTACTTTCTTTTCTACCTCTTGTCTAAATTCTTCCAACGCGCTGACCTTTATGTAGTAGCCCAAATTTATCATCACATCCGTTTTTATATTCACTTTAGTACTCGTAGGAATTTTCTTTATTACTATTTTCCCATCGGCAGAATAGACTGGGCCCGCAAATAAATATCCGAGTAAAACCAACCTATTACCTACATATGGCACTTTATTTTTTGGCTTGTACAATCCTTCATTCAATATATAGATTGGAGAGCCCGAATATCCAGGGAAACATGCCATATCAATTACACCTATCCCCTTTTCATTAAAATCGATGCTAGGATGGCATGCCGTGTAACCTCTTCGAAAAATCGGCAAATTATTAACTTTGTCATAGAGTCCTATAGGGTAGCCAACCATAGTTAATTCTTCCACAGCGGTAAGTTCTTCCAATTGTGATTGAGAATAAATAAATGACTCATCGACTCCAATATAATAAGGGTTAATATGCTGTCGGGCTCTCATCATTTCAAACAACGGAGTCGCATAGCAAAAGCAAAAATCATACTTACTATGAAAGTACCATTTGGTTATATACTGAACCTTTACGTTTTTTTGAGGTTCTCCATTCTCATCAGTTATATGAACGAAAAATGAAACGACCTCATTCGGATTATCATTAACTACATGCTTATTAGTTATAATAATGGGAACTGTAACATCTCCAACCTTAAAGTTAAAAAAAGAACCCGTCCCGATCCCATCACTCGACTCAATTCGAATCGTGTTGTACATTAACTGCTCCGATACACTTAGTGGCTTCATTTCACTTCTCCTCCATTCTTTAGTGTTTTACTGATTTTTTATATCGTCTAAATTAAAAATAGACATCGTTTGATTGTCTACAACTGGTGCAACATTGTTCGCTATCACGTCAGCAATACGTCTATACTTTTCCTTAGAATAATCATTCAGAAAATTAATCACATCCGACATTGTATTCAAATTAAAATTCATAGCACCGGATGAATATGCGTAACGCCATTTTACAAAATACTCTTTTATACTGCTTAAAAACTCTTTTAGTGTTTTGAAACAACCTTTATAAGACGAACAGCTGAAAAGATTTTCCAAATCAGATATATATGTTGGATTGATACTTGATAAATCATCATACAATTCATCTAATTTATGGCCAGTCATGTGTTTCCCAGATACAAGGCAATCATCAAATGTTGCCTCGACGGATAAGAATTTTAAGTATAATTCTATGGAAAAACAGCCATTAACCGCAATAACAGCCATACCATCACCTTCTTCACCTTCTTGCATCCATGGTTCACACCCCTCTTTGTTCATAAAAGAGTTGTACAAAACAAAAAATGCTTTTTTGAATCCTTGTGCTTCATATTGTAACCTTGTAATCTCCTGACCATGAACTGTTGTTGTCGGCATATCCATTCTCCTTTTTCTTTATAACATAATTATTTAGTCTTATTCTAGGTTAACTCTTGGCGTATTTTTAAATGCAATTTTTAATGCAATAAATATTATCATTGTCTGCGCCATCGTCAACATAACTTTTTAGAATAATCCCTGCATACTTATCATTAACTCAAATTAATTTATCAAGTTCATAACTTCAATATACGCATTTTTATTGTAGAACATAATATAAGTCATAATGGCGTACTATATTTACGTTTTGCATAATGAAAAACAGACACCTAATTAGCATCGCACAATTTTGTAAAAATTAATATTCAAGAGATTAATATAATCTAAATTATTACTTTTTTTTTATTCTTTAGAATTTTTCAACTTTTCAAATTTTAATTCTTGTTTTGTCAAAAAATCTTCTAAAATCAGTGGCGTATACGCATATTGACTCAACTCACTTAAACGATTACGAGTAATATTAATATGTACATTGTCATGTTTTATTTTAAAGTATCCACCATTTTTATTCAAACTTTTTAATTGGTTAATAAATTCAACAAAAAAATCTAACTGGTTCTTACCCCTAAAATTAATTGTAAAATCACCCATATCTTTCAATTCTTGTTTTGCTTGCGCCAATTCATCATCATTAAAATTTAATGTATTTTTAATTTCATTTATTATCTCATCATATTTTTCAGTTTTTACAATCTTATTCACATTAACAATTAACATATTTAATGTTTTCACTTTACCAAATGAATAATTGCTATTTGACTGAGATTTTTTCCTTCTCAAATACATTAATGAATTAAATTCTAAGATATAATTATTAAAATCTTTTTCTCGTTGTTCGAAATCTGATAAGCATTTTTTAAAATCGCTTTCAATTTCATTTAATTTAAATTCTGTTTGTAAAATTTTCTTTAGACACTCTTTTTTTACATAAAAATTTTCTACTGAGTAGCATGGTGTTACAAATAAATTTTCGTTTTCATAGTTTGTATTTAAATCATAATCTCTATCAACAAAGAACATCGTACATGCATTATCATCTAACTTATCTTTTGTAATTAAATCAAGTAACTTTAATACTCCAAATTTGTTTTCTACTTGATAAGAGATAATTTTATCTCCAAATTTGGACTTAATTCTAAAATCATAGTACTTCGCATCATCTCCCTCATAAAAGCAAAATGCATACTCATTGTAATAACTTTGACTATCTACGAATTGAATATAAACCGATTCATATTTGTTTCTTTCTTCACGCATTTGTTCTAGTGATAAACTACATTCATTTAACATACTACTATCCTCGTTTGTACTTCTTTATATATTGTCTTATTGGCTTTGCATCATAATCAAATTCATTTGCAAATATAAAAGGAGAATGTGTAACAGTTACTAATAAGTCACAATTATTCGTAAGAATAATATCGGGTAACAACATTTTTTGCCACTGAATTGATAATGACAATTCTGGCTCATCAATGACAACTATACTCTTCTCATCACTTTCAAGATATAATTTTGAGAAAAGCGAAACAATTTGTTTTTCTCCAGATGATAATTGCATTAACTGAATAACTTTTCCATTTTCATTAAAATTATCATTCAAAAAAACATCAAGACTCAATGTACTTTGATTATAGAAAAAATGCTTATTGATTAAATATCTGTTGCATGTATCAGTAAATTTTTTTATTCTATCATCATATTTTTTTTGTAATTCATAATTATCTATAAGTTTATAAATCAAATTACATAAATACAAATTTTTCTCTATATCGCAACTTTTAACCAACGTCAAAATTTTTGCTTTATATGATTCTTCTATTTCCTTTCCCAATCTGTCTAGCACTATTTTTACTGTTTCATACTTGATTTTTTTTAATCCATCATTATAATACATTTTCTCTATTGGATTTTTTTCATCAGTATATTGTTTTAGAAGAACACCCGTCATTTCAGTAAAACCTCTCATTGCAAGAGTACGAATTTTTTCTAAAATTCTATCAATAGCACTTTGAACATCTGACATACCAAATTTAATTAATACTTCTGACCTATTTATTTCATTACTTCCTATATTCAATGTTGAAAAATCATCTTCTATTCTACGATATGTAGGCAAGTATATAATTCTATGTGAAATATTTTGTTTAATAGCTTTAATTAAATCATCAACATTCTTAAAGCTCCCTTTTTTTCCATTATTAAAATTTGTTTTTTTATAATTAATATATCGTCTAATTCTACTCCTTGCTATTGGTATTGGAACATCTAGTACTCTAGAAACCTCATAAGTAATTCTTTCTATTTCATGGTCATCATATATTTCGTTAAATTCACCATCTGGTGCAATATTTTCAATAATATCTGCAATATACATATCCATTTCATCATATCTCTTATATGAAAGTGACCGTGACATATTTTTTCTATTATAATCATTCACATCAGCACTAGTAATTGTATATTTTTTTGTATCATTTTTAAATTGTATTTTAATCTCAGAAAATTCAATGCTTCCCAATTTAGAAAATTTTCCTTCTAAAACATAATATATGCAATTTAAAATAGTAGTCTTCCCTAAACCGTTTTCGCCAATAAATATATTTACTTGTTTATCGAAATCGATTTCTACATTATACAAATTAAAAAGACCAAAAATTCCAATATAAACCAAATTAGTTTTATTTAATGTTTTTGATGATTCTTTTGTAAATAAATGATTATAGTCCATTAACATATCCTCCTACAGTTGTTGCCTTTTAACGTTATTTTGCTTCTATTTTTTATTACTACAATAAATAATAAATTAACTTGTTATACATTTTTACATTAATATCTCACCATTATTTTTTGAGCAATAATTCACTTATAATTTGCACTATACTAGTTACAATTATATCACAATCTCATGAATTCAATTCATTGCAATGAACTTCTTTTTTTATTACAGTTAAAATATGATTAAATTTTTATCACTTTTATAACTTCCCCTTCGTATTCAAACTTGGCCTTTAAATTTTCTAAAAATGATTTTTCTTTTGTACTATTTATTTTATATAAATTTACTTGTCCCATATTTTTATTTTACCTCTTTTCTATTCTTTTTTCTATAAATACAAATTTTCATACCTAATGTTATTTTATAGTTCTAAAATTATAAGTTTGATTCCAATAATCAACAACCATCCTTCTAATTGGAAATTTATCTTTAATTATTTTAGTTAATAATTCCTCATATTTTTTTGAAACCTTATAACCAATATATAAACATGATATTTTACATGGTCTAATATTTTGTTTTGAAAAATATCTAACCTCATTTTGAAATGACCAATCATTATTTTTGCATAACATCAATTTGTTTGCCATATCATAAGCATCTTTTTCGTTTTCTTTTTTATTATTTAATATACATCTTATCAAATAGTCTAATGGATCATATTTGAATCTCAAATCATAAGAAACATTATAAAAAGATTTAGCTTCACTCTCATTTATTTCATATTCTATACATACACCATCAAACTGATTAGCATACATTGACCATAATACCTGATTATCAACATTTTTCGTAAAACAACATATTTTCATATTGCTTTGCCTTTCAATTAAATATAAAATAAATTTCTTAATTTTCTCAAAATTTTCTTTAGAAAATAATATTGTTGAAGCCTTACTAATAGTAGCCGCCATCTCCAATTCTTCAGGACATGGTTCTAAATTTGCCATGTAATCTTCATAATCTTCATATGATTCCTCTATTGGTGTATTTAAATCAATTTTTATTTCATTAGATTCTGAACAATTAATTTTGCCTCTTACTGATACTAAATTTTGAATTTCTTCATCAAGAATATTTTTAATTTCCAAATCAGTTATTTTATCTTTAGATATATTTTCAAAAGGCATTTTACCATCAAAAACATCATCAAAATGTATCGCATTTGAACAATAAAAGTACTCTTTAATTAACATGTCAAACAAATTATCATTAATCGTAGTATATTTATATAACTTCACAATATTCTCCTTTTTAGCATTTGTAGAATCAATATGTAATTCTTATAATCTTTTTTTATTCATTTGATTTATCCAGTCAATTATCTCTAATTGATACTTTCTACCATCTATATGTGATGGATTAATCTTATCTTGATAACAATGCTTTACCATGTCATAAATTATGCTATACTTATCTTTATATTTATCACTTATTGAAATAGATGCTTGTCCAATAGATAATTTCTTTAAATCTACATTCATTACAATATTTAAATTATCATATGCTATTTTAGCTATCCTTTTAACTTCTGAATCATTTGACTTAACTACTAGTAAATTAATGTCAGTATCATTATATTTAGCATTAATTATCCAACTTGTATTATCACTTTCAAATTTTAAAATTTGCCACCTGTCAGGTGTACAATCTAAAATATTAGAAGCTATAATCAAAGGATGTATCATCGTTTCATACCACTGCAAATCACTTGCCCAGGATCTATTATCTTCTTTTTCAATAATACTTATTTCAATACTTTTAATATTACCAGCCGAAGAATGTAATTGTTTAGCTTTTTCAATATCACCAGTTAAATACTTTAAATAATATTCTCTTCTTGTAAATAAGTATGTTAGTGGAAGCATCTTTTCTAATAAATAATAGCTTATTAAAAAAATATTATTTGCATAATCAGAATCCATTATTTCATAAAACCGACGTAAATCATAAGGATCTATACAAGCAGGCTTTTCAAGCGCTATTAAGCTTGTCTTGGAAGAAAGTAATAATTCTAAATAATGAAGATGATATTGCGGTGGAACCTCAACAAAAAATATTTCGCTTTTATCTTCAAGCAATTGATTATCAATTGTAAACGTATCACCTACAAAACATTTTTTCATACAAAATCTATTATCTAAATCATAAATCCTATAATCATTTATATCTTCATCCTTGATAACATTTAGTAATAGTCTATCTTTATTATTATCACCAGCACCTATAATACTGATATATGTATTACTCTTAATAAACTCAACAGGGAAATTTGAAACAACAGTACCTATAATTATAGATGTCATAAGTGTACCAATTATAAATAGCCACAAATAATTTGACCCATCACCAAGTAATGATTTTAAAGCACTAGAAAATTGCTCATTACTTTTAAAAATAGAAATATTAAATGCCATACATGGAACAACTATAATTAACATTATGAAATATTCAAGTGGAGAATAAATAGTATATCCAGGTTCATAAAATCTACGAGCAATTGTGTAATAAATAACCCATATAAAAGATTCAATAAAAAAATAAATTGAAATTATCGTAATAAATGTATTATTTTGATTTGTCATTTTTAAAATACAAGCAACTATAAGTTCAATAATAAAATATAGTTCTGTAAAATAAGATGGAACATCAACCTTTGTAGTTTTATCCTTTAATACATAAATTTTCTTTTTTATTACTCTAAAAACAAATTTACAAATTTGAAGAAGAGAAAATAAACGACAAAACCATAATAGCCATGCAACAATAGAAGTGACAATTGACGGCTTTCCTTTCCAAATATAAGACTCTTTTAATGGAAACTTTGATATAGTTTCAATTTTTTCTTTAATTTTTTTCATTTTAACCCTCCCACGTATAATCACTACCTATATTATAAAAATAAATAATGATAAAATCAATAAAAAACATCAATTCTTGTAATCGAACTGATGTCTATTATATTAAATTTTATTTAGCACCCTCGTGCTTAAATACACCTATAACTGTATGCCATAATATTCTAATATCAAGCCATAAACTTCTTTTATAAGAATAATAAAGTTCCATTTTTATTCTATCCTCATATGAGGTATCACTTCTACCATGACTAGCCCAGTATCCTGTAAGACCCGGTCTAATTTTTAATAAAAGGGCTTGTTCTTCTTTTGAATAGCGATCTAATTCTTCTTGTAATATTGGTCTCCAACCAATAACACTCATTTGACCAACAAAAATATTCCAAAGCTGTGGAAGCTCATCTAATGACGTTTTTCTAAGAATTCTTCCTATTCTTGTAACTCTAGGATCATTTGTAACCTTAAAGTCCCGTTTCCATTCTTCTAATTGTTCTTGAGTTAAAATTTCTTCAATTGGTCTTGAATCTTGACGCATTGATCTAAACTTCCAAACCTTAAATTCTTTACCATTTTTACCAATTCTTTTATGTCCATAAAAGGCGGGTCCTTTTGAATCAATTTTAACTAAAATGATTAAAATTAAAAACAAAGGTGAAAGAATAATTAATGCTATTAAGCTTGATAAGATATCAAATAATCTCTTTATAAAAGCAAACAATGGCTTTCTTTTATACATACTAACATTATACTCAAGTGATAATGCTTCTTTTACAGATTTACTTTTACTCATATATACTCCTACTTGTAATAATTTAATTATTAATATTGTTCCCACATATGTAAAAATTAATATTAATTTGTATGAAAGTATTGTACGCTATTAGAGATATTTTGTCAACATTTGGTCATGTTACTTTAGATTTAATTAAATTAGCATTTTATTATTTTAATATAATAAAAAAGAAATATTACATTCAGCACTTAAAATATAAAAAACTAGATATATATTTTTTTAAAACTATAATTCTGAGTAATGTTCAATATCTTTATATTTTTTTATTAAATCATCTATCTCATTGGTAGAAACGAATTTACAATGTAAGCCAAAATTTCTGTCTTCTAGTTTTGAATACATCTGAAAGACCATTATTTTCTTTTCTTTAGCTGCATTACATAATATATATTGATACTCTTTAGAAATAAACTCCCCTAAATAAATAGCTTTTGGTTTGATTCCTTCTAACTTTTCAAATGGAGTTTTTTTAGTAGGTAAAGCCAAACGAACTTCAGATTCATATTGCCATTCTTTTCTTTTCCTAAAAACTATTCGTTCAAATTCTTTTTGAGTTAAAAAAAGTTTATACCCTTTTGAAAAACAGGTTTTATTTATTTTAAAAATAATATTTGTTATATTTGCTTTTTTATTTGTGTATTTAACATCTTCAAGTTTAAAACTACAATTTTTAAAAATATTGTTTTCCTTATATGATTCAAAATTTTTCCTAACATAAGATGAAATTGCGGCATTTACTTCGTCAAAATCATATTCTAATGCAAAACCAGTACCATTTCCAGCATAATGAGACCACATTATTTCTTTCTTTACGTCATTGCAAAAACAAGCGATTGCCAATTGTTCCCTTAATTGATGCATTGTATTTAATGCGATACCATTAATAAGCGGATATATTTTTTCTTTAGCTTTACACCATTCATTTGCAATTTTATCTGAATCAAAATATTCATAACCGCTGGCTTTAATAATTTCATTTGTTTCATTATTCAAAAAAAATTTACCTTTTTTATCTAAATCAAAATATTCATATAGCTTGTCTTTGTCATAACACGCTAAAACATCATATGGATCATTAAATTTCAATGGAGAACTAGCGTACACTTCATCATTAAAAAATGCTTTCAATGTATTATCATTTATACTCCTCATCCTAAATATTGTTCTTTTTTCATCCATACGTAACAAAACCTCCATATTACATTCAGATTATTGCATAGTGTAACTTTATATATTTTATATTAAATATTGTTTTTGATTTTTTCTTTTAAAGAATTATACTCACAAATAATTCTTGTAGTTAAACTAGAAACCTAGATATTATATATTACTGCCATTTAGTAACATTTTTAAAATATTTTTTTAATATATTCAAATAATAATCTTCCTTTGAATTATTATATATATTAATTTTAACATTAGCTTTTGAACTAACATGGTGACTAATTTTCTCAAAATAAAATTCATCAACTTGAAATAATGAACAACCAAAAATATAAATGTTTTCAATGGTACTTAATTTTTTAAATTCTTTTAAATTATCCTGATATATTTTTTTAGTATTTTTTTTATAACGTTCGAATATTTGACTAAAAATGCTCATTGCATCATCCTTACTATAATCTTCAGTTGTAAAATCAAAATTACTTGCTCCATGACCAACAACTATATTTCTTTTACCAGCTATACCATGTATATGAAAAACATTTTTAAAATTATATAATTTTTCCAAAGTTAAAGTATAGTTAAAATTTATAAAAAATGAGTCAGCATCCTTTATCTGCTCAAAAAGAGTTAATTTTTTCAAATTTAAATTTGAATCAATATAATTCTCCTGTATAAAACCAATCCAATCAGCAAAATAATCAGTTAAAATATGATCTCCTTCGCCTATTGTAGAAGCTATTGATGAATAAAAATCAACACGTCTATTCCATTCATAATTATATTCGTTACTAAATATATCAATATTACCGTCTATAATATAATTTTCATTATATTCATAATCTAAAATTTTTTCCCAATCAATCTTTCCTAAACAATCTTCAAAATCAGACCAATTGACAATGTCATTTGAAACATCATCTATCAAATTAATAAATAAACGTGCAAATCCTTTTTCATCAAATACTTCTAAACCTTTATAATTAGTTTGATAAGCAGGTGTAATAAACACATTCCTTTCAGTTTCTTCATCTATTTGATATTTTGAAATTAAATATTCTTTAAAGTTAGAATATTTTGTCGGTAAAGAATGAGCCAAATCAAATCCATTACCAATAATATATAAATTTTTCATAACATTTACTCCTACAACATTTACAACCATAATTTTTTATAATCCAAGTTATTTTATAATTCATTACAACTAAAAAAATACCTCTTGTTCTATAATGATGTTGATTATGAAAACATTAAAAAAACAGGAGGTATTTAAATATATTATAAATCAATTTTACTTACAATTAAAGAAGAAAATCATAATAGACTAATAATTACAAACGAAACTATAAAAGATAAATATTATTATTCAAGGTTTTACTGGATTAGGTAAAACAAATATGATAGAAATCATTGATTCTAATAAATATAAATCTTAGTTGTATATAATATTTAGCTTCGCATAATAGAATGGCCAGTGCATAATTAGCACTGGCTTAGATAAGAAATATTGATTGCTCACTTTAGCCAAAACACTGGCTCAAAAAATCAGAAATAATCACTTTTTTATAAATCATATTTCTATATGCAAATAATCAAAATCTGAATCAATATCAACTTTTAATTTTGATAAATCAGGATAATCTTTTATATAGTATGGTGATGTTAAAGAGAATACTTTTTTTAATTTTTCACAATAATCTGATTGCATTTCATTATTATATTCCGTCAAAAAAACATAATTTCTAAACTCATTATTTATATTTGTTTTACATGAAAGATATCTAATACCATCAATTTTTACTTTTCCTGCATGAAAGCATTGTAATAATAATTGAGGAATGACATATTCCGGAGCAAAAGGTAAATCAGGTTTATTTCTAATATAGGAACAAGCTATCATCAACGGAAAAGTATGCATATAGTTAAGACAACTATACTTAAGTTGTTCCCCTGACGAGTTACTATTTAAAGATACGTTAATTTCATTAGGACTTACACTTAAATCCAAAATTTTTAACTTTTTATCACTTTTAAACTTTGAAATAATGTAATTATTTCCTGGATTATAATCTACTTCATTCAAACATCCGTCAAAACAATCAGCCAAATATAGGCAAGGATAGCCTGGAATACTATATCTATCTGTTTTAATCTTTTCTCTTAATGAAAAAGGAACATGAAAAACTCTTTTTCGATCATAAAGCTTATTATCATCTATGGATACTATTCTATATCCAGTTATATCTTTATCTTCAACTGATAAGTTATTATAGTAATTTGTAATCAGTTTAGATATTTGGTCATATGCTTTTGATGGCATTCCATTTAAATAATGTTCAACTGCGCTTAAAATTAATTGATTAACTTCATCTATTTTTTCTAAATTTATATTTGAAATTCCTTCTAAGCTTTCTTTATATTTTTGCAATCTTTTTTCCAAGTCCTTATAAAAATCTTTACCATCCCACCTAATAGGTAGCTTTTCACAATTATGTAATACCTTACTAAAAGATTCTCTAAAATCTTTATCACCGTCTTGTTCGTTCAAAAAAAAGAAAAACATTTATACAACACTTCCTTATCTTTTAAAACATTTATATAATTTTTGATTAATAAAACAATTATTTTTTGTTATTTGATATTGCAAATTAAATATTTTATTAAATCTATCATATGATGCTTTCTTTTCCTTATGAAGCCTTAGCTTATCATTTTTAACAGTTCATAATTCTAATGGTTTAGGTTACGATAAATCATTATTGTAGCTATTATAACATATATATAATTTTAATAAAATGTCATACTCAATTAAACATGACAATAATCATATTTTTTTGACCAATATAAATGCTAAAATTAAAATAACTATTAAAAAAATTATTTTAATTTTCAAAAAATAGTGTTAAAATAACATTGTAATGCCATTTTATGGCAACTAAATGAAGAAAGTGGGTATTTATTATGCTTTTAAACTTTAGAATTAAAAATTTTAAATCATTTAAAGATGAGGCTATTTTTTCCCTAAATCCTGAACGAATTCAAGATATACCATATAGCATTTTAAAAGAAACAGCAAATAACAAAGAATATAAAGGATTATCTAGTGCTGTAATCTATGGACCCAATGCTGCTGGTAAAACATCTATTATAAATGCTATGTCATGTTTTAAGCAAATAATACTTAGAGGAAATATAAATAATGTGGAAGACAATAGATTTGATGATTATGTAAGTCAATCAATGGAATTAATTCCCTTCTTCTTTGATGATGAATCTCATCCCGTTGAATTTGAAATTGAATTTATAGACAATAACACTAAATACGATTATGAGCTTATCATTGATTTGGGCAAATTCGGCATTGAAAAATATGATAGAAAGATAATTTCAGAAAAATTAATGGTTAACGACTATGAAATTTTTAAAAGAACTACGACCGATGTCGAAGTAAACAACTTATCTAAAATTCAAAATTTGCTATTAGAAAATTTTAATTTCTCTTTAGCTCAAAAAAATATTGAGATTGCAAAAGTAAATTTATCAAAAACCATTTTATTTTTAACAACTGATTTTAATTCATTTATTAGTAAAAAAATATGTACTGATATCTTAAGCTGGTTAAAAGAAAAATTCATTGTTATTAATAGATCCAATTATCATAATTTACGACCTAATATTCAAAATGATACTAGTACCTTATTTATTGATGAAACACTAAATAGCATTGCTAAAGAGGCTGGAATAGTGGGAACTGATTTTGGATATATTAGAGACAATGGTAAAACGAATCTAGTATCCATAATCAAACGTGATGGCAACAAAGGAACTGGTATTGATGCTGAAAGAATTGAATCCGTTGGAACACTAAGATTAATTGGTATAATGCCATATATTCTAAATGTATTAACAGTAGGAGGAACCCTTGTAATGGATGAACTTGATTCTTCTTTACATCCAATGATTGTTATGAACATTATAAGTGCATTTCATAACGATGAAATTAATCTTAAAAAAGCCCAACTTATTTTTAATACTCATAATCCAATTTTCCTAAATTCTCAAATATTTCGTAGAGACGAAATTAAGTTTGTTGAAAAAGAAAAAGAAACTAAAAGTAGTATTCTATACTCATTATCAGATTTCAAAACAAATGGTAATACACCAGTAAGAAATACTACCGATTATATGAGAAATTATTTCATAAATCGTTATGGTGCGATTGAAAACATTGACTTTAGTGATATATTTAAAGAGATAGTTGAAGGAAGTATTAAGAATGAAGAAAAAAAGCAATCCAATTAAAGAATGTTTACAATATAATATTTCAGTTGAGGGTGAAAATTGCGAATTGTTATACTTTGAGCATTTAAAAAAATTAATCAATGAATGTGAAAAAGCAAAATACAAAGTTAATTTCTTCATACGAGCCAAAACACCTTCATCATTCGCTAAGAGTAGAATCAGTATCTATACACAAAAAGGCAAAAAAAGTGAAGGTTACGTAAAATTTTTTCACGTTCAAGATATAGAAGACTATTATGACAAGGAGCAATTAAATAAATTTAAACTAATTATTGATGACATTGAAAAAGCAAAAAAAGAATGTAATATTAGCTCCTACGACTTAGCATACTCAAATTATACTTTTGATTTATGGATGATACTTCATAAATATGACCTAAAAACACCAGTAAGCAATAGATTCGAATACTGTACATACATAAATAAAGGATATAAAACAAAGTATACTAAAATCGATGAATATAAAGCAGTTGCAGAATTTACTAAAATCCTATCTAGCATAACCTTAGATGATGTTATAACTGCAGTTAAGCGTGGTCATGTTATTCACAACAATCATATTAATAATAAAGACCATATTGAAGCTTACAAAAAATTTAATTTCTACCGTGATAATCCAGACATGACGATTCACATTATTATAGAAAAAATACTTGAAGAGTGTAAAATCATTTAAAGTTGGCACTATATACTAAAAAGAACAGAGTTGTTTATCTGTTCTTTTAATTTTAAAGCATTAAAGTTTAATTAAATCATCCTTTATTTCTTCAAAAGTCTTATATCTTTTTTCACAATTATATTCACACATTTTTAATATAATTTTTTTTATTTTATTATCTAATGTATAATAATCTTTACGTAATAGGCCTAAATAAAATATTTCTGTCTTTTCAGAATAAACTCCATCATTTCCAACAAAAGAATAATTGTATTCTATTGGACCTTCATAAGGACCAGGTAACATGCATGGCATTCTAAAATCTTCATATGCTTTTTTTTCTTCTTTAAGTGCTCCATAATCAACAAGTACAATCCTATCATTAGGAGTATGAATAAAATTATATGCATTCATATCGAATATGCACACACCTTTGTTATGCAAGCATATTTCTAAATTAATTAGACTTTCAAAAGATTTTTCATTCAATTTATATTTATTATTTTCAGAAATTACAAATCCATCAATGTATTCGTATAAATAATACTTATAATTTTCATCATCAAATTTTAATTCTCCACTTTCGAAACACTGGGGCATAAAAGAACATTTTACTTGATAATCATCACCACCAGTAATTACTTTTAACAAATAATCATTATTACCTAATCTAATCTTAAAACATTTAGAATTCGTGCTATTTTTATAATCACCAACTCTTTTTATTTTTTTGGCCTTCTTACCTTTATTTAGGTAAAAAAATTTTATTTCTTCGATATCTATCATAACTTAACATCTTACTTTCTTCTAAAAACAGTTATTTAATAAAATTTCCTATAACATATATGTTGTGATATTTGCAAATTGAAGATTTACTGCAATGTATTTTTTCTCAATTTTTCAGTAGGCTCATTAATAGATTGATATTGCGTTAGAAAATCTAAATATTCATACAAAGCTATTGTTTCCCTCCGTATAGGATAATACATTCTTATAGCACAAAAAATTGCCAAAAATACTACTAATATAACAGCATTTATAAATAGTATAAATAATCCAACATCACTTAAATTAGAAGTATCATATACAGCTTTTGCAGCTGGAATTAATAACGCAGTAAATATCAACCATAATGTTTTATACATTTTTTCTCTTCTATCAATTCTTCTTTGAATAACATCAATCAATCCACTTATATTAAATTCATGAATTTTATCAAGAAGTTTTCTATTTTTATATATTTTATCGAAACACAATTTTTTATAAAATTTTTTACACGCATCATTCATTCTGATTATTCCCGATTTTTTGAGCCAGTATTTTGCTTAAAGTGAGCAATCAATATTTCTTATCTGAGCCATTAATATTTATGAATTGAGCCAGTGTAAATTATGCGCTGGCCCTTCTATTATGCGAACCTAAATATTATATGCAATTAAGATTTATATTTGTTAGAATCAATGATTTCTCTCATATTTGTTTTACCTGATCCAGTAAAACCTTGAATAATAATATTTGTGGCACTGTCAATA
>OBKR01000303.1_pt1 | contig 59434 bp, 55 predicted proteins | sample 1518991 | NCBI WGS metagenome assembly OBKR01 (sample SAMEA2452117, study PRJEB22498) | human gut metagenome | biome: human feces; feature: human gut; material: feces | place: Australia | collected 2012
CGTGTCTCAGTCCCAATGTGGCCGGTCACCCTCTCAGGTCGGCTACTGATCGTCGGCTTGGTGGGCCGTTACCCCGCCAACTACCTAATCAGACGCGGGTCCATCTCATACCACCGGAGTTTTTACCCCTGCACCATGCGGTGCTGTGGTCTTATGCGGTATTAGCAGTCATTTCTAACTGTTATCCCCCTGTATGAGGCAGGTTACCCACGCGTTACTCACCCGTCCGCCGCTCAGTCACAAAGGAAATCATCCGAAGAATCTTTCCTAAGTGCTTCGCTCGACTTGCATGTGTTAAGCACGCCGCCAGCGTTCATCCTGAGCCAGGATCAAACTCTCGTTAAAAGTGTTTGTATCCAGTTCAGAATCAACCAACTAGCTAATTCTTCCCTTTTTACTGTTGTTTTGGTTTGTTAAAAACCGTTCTTAAAAATCTTCTCTTAAAGAAATTTTCAAGGGTTGTTGTTGTCTATTGTTCAGTTATCAAGGTTCTTTTCTGCTGTTCTTTTCAAGCGACAGCTTTTATATTTTATCAAAAGCCTTTCTCTTTGTCAAGAACTTTTTTAACTTTTTTCAAAGCTATTTGGTTGCTTTTCAGCAACAAGCTTATTTATATTATCATAAGCTTTTTCGTTTGTCAAGAATTTTTTCAATTCTTTTTCTTTGCCGTTTCTCACGAATCAGCCTTAATAGTTTATCATTTTCGTTTTCGCTTGTCAAGAACTTTTTCATCCTTTTTCGACATTTCAGCGTTGTTTTCCAACTGGTGAAAATCCCTTTTCTAAACTCAGTCTTAAACAAACGGAGAAGGAGGGATTTGAACCCTCGCGCCGCTACTAACGACCTACTCCCTTTCCAGGGGAGCCCCTTCGGCCAGCTTGGGTACTTCTCCAAGAGCGGAGAGGGTGGGATTCGAACCCACGCGCCCTTTCGGACAAACGGTTTTCAAGACCGCCTCGTTATGACCACTTCGATACCTCTCCAAGATACCTAATTGCCGATTTCAGCAAACTATTAAGTTGTATCGCATTTGCGACGTTGATTATTCTATCATAGTACTTTACGAAATGTCAACACTTTTTTACTATTTTTTTCGCTATTTTTTTATATTCTTGCAGTTTATTAAAAATATGTATTATTTACCTAAAAAAGCTTCTGCAATCACCAGATCCTCTGGGGTTGTAATCTTAATATTTTCATATTTTCCCGTAAAAACCTGCACTTCATGATTAAGCATCTTCTCTACTACCATCGCATCATCCGTTACCTGGATCCAATTCTGCTTCATCAATTTCCCGTATGCCTTTAAAAGAAGATCTGCTAAAAAAACCTGTGGTGTCTGTATTGCCCACAATGTTGCCCGATCCGGTGTAGACTCCACCCGTTGTCTTTCATTTACAATTTTAATTGTATCTTTCACCGGCATTCCCGCGATACAGGCATCAGACTTGCAGACACACTCATACGCTCTTTCTATGATACCTTCATCTATAAACGGTCTTGCACCATCATGAATATATACATATCCCTTTCTTTTTATTACCTGCAAACCATTCCATACCGAATTGAACCGTTCAGCTCCACCTTCAACAATCCTGCTGACTTTTGTAAAGCCATACTGGTCTACGATTTCTTTCCTGCAATATTCCTGCTCATCTTTTCCTGTAACCAGTATAATCTCATCTATAAACTCCGACTCCTGAAAAGTGCGTAACGAATAAAAAAGGACAGGATGCCCTCCCATAAGTAAATACTGCTTATGTGTAGTTGTTCCCATTCTTTTTCCACTGCCCGCCGCCAGTACGATAGCCGTACAATATGATTTTTCCATTTTATCCTTATTCATCTCAGCGTTCTCCCAATTTCAGGTTCGGAACTGCGTTCAGATCCAGTCCTGCTCTTGCTCCTGAAATATATTCATAGTAAGCTGCTGCCCCGATCATTGCTGCATTATCCGTACAAAGAATCGGAGACGGACGATAGAATTTCATTTTTCTTTTTTCACATGCCTCGATCATTGCCGCACGCAAAGCTGAATTTGAAGCCACTCCGCCTGCGATTGCGAATTTTGAGATCCCCAGTTCTTCTGCTGCTTTCATTGAATTTCCTACCAGCACTTCTACAACTGCTTTCTGGAATGACGCAGCCAGATCCGCCGGATCAAAGCTCTCACCTTTCATTTTACAGCCATTAATATAATTCAGCACTGCTGATTTCAGTCCACTGAAGCTAAAGTCATATTCTGCCCCGTCAACCTTTGCTTTCGGGAATTTCACTGCATCCGGATTTCCTTCTTTTGCAATCCTGTCAATTTTCGGTCCACCCGGATATCCAAGTCCGATTGCACGTGCCACCTTATCATACGCCTCACCCGCCGCATCATCTCTGGTCCGTCCAAGAATTTCATATTTTCCATAATCTTCTACTTTTACAAGGTGCGTATGTCCTCCTGATGCCACCAGACAAAGAAACGGTGGTTCAAGATCCGGATGTTCAATATAGTTTGCTGAAATATGCCCTTCGATATGATGAACTCCGACCAATGGAATTTTTCTCGCCCAGGCAACCGCCTTTGCCGCTGCCACACCAACAAGAAGTGCCCCAACAAGACCGGGACCATATGTCACCCCGATCGCATCTATATCATCTAACGTCTTACCGGCTTCTTTCAAAGTCTCTTCTATCACCTGATTAATTTTCTCAATATGCTTTCTTGATGCAATTTCAGGGACAACACCACCATAAAGTTTATGCAGATCAATCTGTGAAGAAATCACATTTGAAAGAACTTCCCTTCCATTCCGTACAACCGCTGCTGCAGTTTCATCACAGGAACTTTCTATTGCAAGTATTGTTACATCTTTATTTTCCTTCATTTTTTCACGCCTCTCATTCTTCAAACATAAGATCTACTGATTTTCCGTCTTTTCCTGCTTTTGCATTTGGGAAAATCTTTCTTACGTCTTCCATATAAGGTTCCGGTCTGGTCAGTGACGGGCTGTAATGCGTAAGCCACAGTTCTTTTACCTGCGTCTCTCTCGCCAGCTCAGCCGCTTCATAAAAGGTCATATGTTTATATTCCACTGCTTTTGCCGCCTTTTCTCTTTCACCGTACATTCCTTCGCAAATGAAGAGATCGGAATCTTTCGCATTCTTCCGTATAGAATCAGTGGGTCTGGTATCTGTCGTATAAGTCAGTTTAATCCCCTTCCTCGGCGGTCCAAGAACCATCTCGGGGGTAAAATGTCCTTCCTCTGCCTCCACACATTCTCCACGCTGAAGAACACTCCAGTATTTTTGAGGAATATTCTGTTCTTTCGCTCTTACAGGATCAAATTTTCCTGACCGGTCAATCTCGATGGTATATCCGTAACAAAGCACATTATGGTTTACACGAAATGCCTTCAGACGATATCCATTCATTTCAAAGCACTGTTCTGCTCCTTCAATTTCTTTGTAAATGATCGGAAACGGCAGCTCCGGTGCGATGACCCTCAGGCAGCCCACTACCCGCTCAAGTCCCTTAGGCCCTATCAGCGTCAACGGTTCTTTACGGTCTGCATTTCCCATGGTAAGAAGCAGTCCCGGAAGTCCACTGATATGATCCCCATGATAATGAGTAAAGCAGATCACATCAATCGGTTTAAAACTCCACCCTTTTTCCTTTACAGCAACCTGCGTTCCTTCTCCACAGTCAATCAGGAGACTACTCCCGTTATAACGGGTCATCAGTGCTGTCAGAAAGCGATAAGGAAGCGGCATCATGCCTCCGCTTCCAAGTAAACATACATCTAACATATTTTTCCTCTATTCTTATTTTTCAATTTCAGCCGGAATGAGGAACCCCTTCAATAACCGGTCATAGCATTCCTCACATAAGTCAAATCGATGATTCTCCCCGTCCTTTTCAGAAAAATAGCCCCATGTATGTTCCACACAAAGAACTTCTTTCTCTGGTCTTCCATTTATGACACTGATCTCTCTTCCGCACTGATTACAAATGATCTTTGAAATTTCTTTCGTCTTTTTTAATTGATACTGATGCATACAATCTCCTCCTGCGTAACTGTCATTTTCTTTATCACGCCTTCATTATAGCGAGCGTATGCCTCTGTGCCTACTGGAAAGTGATGGTTATCCGCTGATCTTCATACTCATCAACACAGCATCTTCTTCCGGTTCAGTATAAAAACTCTTTCTGACCCCGTCCTTTTTAAATCCAGTTTTTTCATAAAATGCCTGTGCTGTATAATTTTTTTCGCGTACATCAAGAAGGATCTTTCCAGCCTTTCGCTGCGTTCCCTCTTCCTGAAGTTTCTTCATCAGTGCAGTACCCACTCCCTGACGTTTCACTTCTTCCACAACGGCAACTCTTGCAATCTCAATCTCGTCCGCCGCCTGATATGCGAGCAGATATCCGACCCGTCTCCCGGCTTTCTCTGCCACAAGACAGAGGGCTGTCGGCTGTCTGAGCGTTTCCAAAACCGCTTTTTCACTCCACGCATCCGAAAAACTCTGATGCTCCATCTCTGCTACCGCCGCGCCATCTTCTATCGTCATACCACGGACTTCTGGCTTTGCATTTTTTTCTTTTTCTGCACGTTCCCGTTCTGCCTGTGATATCCGCAGGTAATCTGGTTTATGCTCTGCTGCTGTCTCGAATTTACCTTCACGGTAATAGCAGATTCCAAGAGATCCAACCACTGCCGCTCTCTGCCTGTTCATATATGCCGGTGCAAAAGAATACGGAATTTCCATACCCGCTTCTATCATTTCTTCATAGACCGGCACACCATCTCCAAGGAATACAACCGGACGTCCATAACGGTTCAGTTTCCGAATCAGTTCTTCCACCGGAAGTGCCATCTGCTTTTCCATCACCTGAAATTCCGGTTCTTCAAGTCCTTTCCCGCTGTCCTTTCCCTTTACGAAAGTATAAAGACCCGTATATACCTGCTTTCTTCTTGCATCCATAATCGGACAGATCACATCTGTGCATCCATAAACATTATAAGCCAGTGCATCCACAGTCGGTACATGGATCAACGGTTTGTTCAGTGCCAGTCCAAGTCCCTTTGCAGTTGCCGATCCGATCCTCAGTCCTGTAAATGATCCGGGGCCTCCTGCCACCGCGATCGCATCCAGGGTAGAAAGATCCAGATCTACCATTCTTGTCATCTCATCGATCATTGGAAGAAGAGTCTGAGAATGCGTCTTTTTATAATTCACAGTATATTCCGCAATGGTCTGCGTATCTTCAACGATCCCTACGGTCGCAGTTAAACCCGAACTGTCTATTGCCAATACTCTCATACGTTACTCTTCCTTCTTTCCTCTATTGTGATCCTTCGGAAGTCGAATCCCTGTTCCAGATCTTTCTCAATGGTAATGTTCACCCGGTTCTCCGGCAGGATCTCCTCGATCAGATTTGCCCACTCGACCAGTGAGACGCCCTCACCCGACACATATTCATCAAATCCTACTTCATCCATCTCTTCAACATCGCCGATCCGGTAAACATCAAAATGATAAAAGGGCAGACGCCCTCCTTCATATACCTGGACAATCGTAAACGTAGGGCTATTCACCGGCTCTTCAATCCCAAGCCCTTTTGCAAGTCCCTGCGTAAATACGGTTTTTCCCACACCAAGATCTCCGGTCAGGGTAATCACCTGACCGGGATATGCTTTTTCACCAAGACTTTTTCCGACCTGAAATGTCTCTTCAGGACTTCTTGTCTCTATTATCATAGTTTCTGCCTCTTTTCTGTACCCGGAATCTCACGGTCTGCCCGATTAATGATGGAACAGACGAATACCTGTAAATGCCATCGCCATCTGATATTTATTGCATGTTGCGATCACATTATCATCTCTCACAGAGCCGCCCGGCTGTGCAATATATTTTACGCCGCTCTTATTGGCACGTTCGATATTATCTCCAAATGGGAAGAACGCATCAGAGCCAAGTGCTACATCTGTCATCTGATCCAGCCATGCACGCTTCTCTTCTCTTGTAAACACTTCCGGTTTTACCTTAAATGTATTTTCCCATACTCCGTCCGCAAGAATATCCATATATTCCTCGCCAATATAAAGATCAATTGCATTATCACGGTCTGCCCGTCCTATTCCATCCTTAAACTGTAAATCCAGGACTTTTGGATTCTGACGAAGCCACCAGTTATCTGCTTTCTGTCCCGCAAGGCGTGTACAATGGATTCTGGACTGCTGTCCTGCTCCGATACCGATTGCCTGTCCGTCCTTTACATAGCAGACAGAATTAGACTGTGTATATTTTAAAGTGATCATTGAAATCGCAAGATCAATCTTTGCTTCATCCGGAATAACTTTATTCTCAGTCACAACATTAGAGAAGAAATCTTTATCAATATGAAGTTCATTCCTTCCCTGTTCAAAAGTAATTCCGAAGACCTCTTTATGTTCAAGCGGAGCCGGAACATAATCCGGATCGATCTGAATGATATTATAATTTCCTTTTTTCTTCTGCTTCAGAAGTTCCAAAGCTTCCGGTTCGTATCCAGGTGCGATCACTCCATCTGAAACTTCTCGCTTGATCAGTCTTGCCGTATCTACATCACATACGTCTGACAAAGAAATGAAATCTCCAAAAGAAGACATTCTGTCCGCACCTCTGGCACGTGCATAAGCACTTGCCAATGGAGAAAGGTCTCCCAGATCATCCACCCAGTAAATTTTTGCCAGGGTCTCTGTCAGCGGAAGTCCTACGGCTGCCCCTGCCGGAGATACGTGCTTAAAAGAAGTAGCTGCCGGAAGGCCGGTTGCCTTTTTAAGTTCTGATACCAGTTGCCATCCATTAAAAGCATCTAAAAAATTAATATAACCTGGTCGTCCACATAAAACTTTGATCGGCAGTTCACTTCCATCATTCATATAAATTCTTGACGGTTTCTGATTCGGGTTACATCCATATTTCAGTTCTAATTCTTTCATTCTTCTTCTCCATTCTTTCGTGATCTGATCTGTCTGGTTACCGTTCTTTCTATTTCTGATTTTTATTTACGATCTTTGTCTCGTACTTACCTGTCTCAATATCAATATAACGTACAAAAAGAGAAACTTTATTTTCCTGATTCAAACTGTTCCAAAGAAGTTCTGTAAATTTTTCCATACTGTCAGGTACCTGGATCAGCTTCGGCTCTCCCTCAAAACTCGGAAGCGGATCACCATCGCACATATAAGTATGAATAAAATGTCCCTCTCCCGCTGCCGGATTCTCATAAGCAAATGTATAGCGGTTGCAGCTCTCCGGATTGCCATTATTACTTTTCAGGATGGACATTGCGTAATTGTATCTTCCATTTTCAATGTGCATCACACCTGAAATACGTGGTGTATAATTTGGAGCATCCGGTTCAAATTCCCTGCTTCTGAGAGACTGCTCAAATGTAAGCTGTCTATCCATTCCTTCGTAGATCGTATCCGTCTGGTCTCCGTTGGTCACGATCGTCTTATTCCCAAGAACTCTTACAGGTGCATAAATGATCAGACTCGGGTCAGTCAGCTTTGACGGATCAAACGCCTGTGTATGAATCCCTTCTCCCTCTTCCACAAATACGCGATTCCGGCTATTTTCACTCCGTCCCATAATGAAATAGGCAGTGACAGCCTTTTTTCCATCAGGGGTCTTTCCGATAATGATCCCTCTTCCCGGATAAGAATTGTTCTTCAGTTCCTGCTCGATCGACAGCATCTTCATTCGTCTTTTCTCCTTTCAGTTTCCAGTAAAAACTTCTCCTAAATTTACATTCAGGAGAAGTATATCATGTGCATTATATTTTCGCAAGATTTGATGTAAGCAGCCTGGACAGCTCTGCTGCCGAAATTCCAAGAACATACTGCATTTCACTGTACAGGGCATGCTCCAGCAGCATCTGATATTTCTTGTCCATACTTGTCATACTGCCACGCCGCTTTGTCCTTGTATAGAGAGTTCTCAGGACTCTCACCCAGTTCTCCGGTTTAAAATCCGAAATACAATCTTTATACTCCTGTTCCCGGAACTTTTCATTTTTTACGCTCAGCACTTCGATCTTATCTACGCAGTCCAGTAAATGCTTTGCCTCTTCAAAGCTCACCGGCCGACGGATATTTTTTTCATCATCTGTAGGTACATAAGCCTTATCCTTCGCATCTTCTATGGACTGTAACGTATAATACTTCTTTTTACTGTCCGCAAATGAAAAATCCAGCGTACCAATTTCTTCCACTTTATACATTCCTCTGCATTTATAAACTACCGCATCTCCTCTGCTGAGCATTTCAAATCCTCCTTTTCCTGAATCTTATGATGTCAGGGTCAAAAGGTCTGAAACCACGTGTGCTTGCACACTGGTGGTAGAATGACCTTGAGACCCGCCCCGATATGAGCATAAAAGTGGGGCGTAAGCACCATGATATGCGAATAGCGGGTAGGATTGTGGGAGTGCGTAGCACGAAACAATCCGTTGGCATCATTGTTGGGGGCTTTTGACCCCAACATCATCTTATACTTCAATTATTGCCAATAATACAGAGACTTTTCATTCAAATTCTCTATTAACAGACTATCCTTGTATATTTTATCATTATTTCAGGTTAAATTTAAGGATTTTTCTAATTTTCAAACATTTTCGTTATTTTTCTACAATTAACTCATATTTGCATTTGTGCAATTTTAGAAGATTTTGGTCGTCCACTGGCTCATATCCCAGACTTCATCCACCACATCCTCATAAAACTCCGGTTCATGACAGATCAGAAGGATGCTTCCCCGGTATTCCTGCAAAGCTTTCTTCAGAGAATCTTTTGCATCAACATCCAGATGGTTTGTCGGTTCATCCAGCAGAAGAAGATTCGTATCTCGGTTCAAAAGCTTGCACATGCGTACCTTTGCCTGCTCGCCACCACTCAGGATCCTGACCTGACTTTCTATGTGCTTTGTCGTCAGTCCACATTTTGCCAGTGCAGAGCGGATTTCATACTGGGTACAGGACGGAAACTCCTGCCACAGCTCTTCTATACATGTATTTTTATTTTCACCTTTTACTTCCTGTTCAAAGTAACCGATCTCCAGATTATCTCCAAGTTCACAGTTCCCTTCCAGTGCCGGGATCAGCCCCAGGATACTTTTCAGCAATGTCGTCTTCCCGATTCCGTTCGTTCCAACCAGTGCGACCTTCTGTCCTCGTTCCATAGAGAAATTCAGAGGTTTTGACAGCGGCTCGTCATATCCCGTCACAAGATCCTTTGTCTCGAAGAGCATTTTTCCCGGAGTTCTTCCATACCGGAAATGAAATTCCGGCTTTGGCCGTTCCCCTGCCAGTTCGATCAGATCCATCTTGTCCAGCTTTTTTTGTCTGGACATCGCCATATTTCTTGTAGAAACTCTCGCTTTATTTCTTGCCACGAAATCTTTCAGTTCACTGATCTCCTGCTGTTGTCTGCGGTATGCTGCCTCCAGTTGTGCTTTTTTCACAGCATAAACTTCCTGGAAATGATTGTAATCTCCCACGTAACGGTTCAATTCCTGATTTTCCATATGATAAATGATATTAACCACTTCATTTAGGAACGGAATATCATGTGAAATCAGGATAAATGCGTTTTCATAATCTAAAAGATATCTTTTCAGCCATGCAATATGCTCTTCATCCAGATAATTTGTTGGCTCGTCCAGCAAAAGAATGTCCGGCTTTTCCAACAGGAGTTTTGCCAGCAGTACTTTGGTTCGCTGTCCACCACTCAGATCAGTTACATCCCGGTCCAGGCCAAGATCAAGAAGTCCTAAGGCTCTTGCAACCTCTTCCACTTTTGCATCAATGGTATAAAAATCATGCAACGTCAGCTCATCCTGTATCGTTCCCAGTTCTTCCATCAGAAGATTCATTTCTTCCTCATCTGCAGTTCCTAACAGATCGCAGATCTCGTTCATTCTTATTTCTTTTTGCAGAAGCGGGTCAAAAGCTGATTTCAGAACTTCCCTGATCGTCATCCCCTGCTTTAACACGGCATGCTGATCCAGATACCCTGCATGGACATTCTTCGACCACTCTACCTTTCCCTCATCCGGCATAAGCTTTCCCGTGACAATATTCATAAAAGTGGACTTTCCTTCTCCATTTGCTCCGACCAGCCCGATATGCTCTCCCTTCAACAGACGGAATGACACGTCTGTGAAGATTGCCCTGTCTCCAAAACCGTGCGTCAGATGTTCAACATTTAGTATACTCATTCAAGACTCCCTTCTATTTTCTTCTTTCATTATTTACAGACTAATTTTCCCATTTCTGCACCGCATCATTTCATATTGCAATGCCAGCCTTTTCTCCAAACTCATTTTGGCTTCCTCTCTCTTTAAAATTTCTGTATCGTACTGCAGGATTTCTCCAAGATCAGCGATGATCCATTCATTTGCCTGAACCACTCTTCCATTGAGAACAATCCCTTCTTCACCGCACCATTCTCCGGAAACTATTTCGCCAATATGATCGACTACTTCCTCGTCAGATTCTACATAACGCGGTTCATATTCAAGCCCTAATTTCTTATTCACTTGAACAATCATATCATCTACCTGCTGAAGTGTTGCAATCTGTGGATCATCACTTTCCAGCGGAATCAGAGCCGGATGCAGTGTATCTGGATAATTCTGATTTTTGAATACCTGACAATACTGTTCGTAACATTCCCTGATGTCATCTATATTTTTGCCACCTTCTGTTGCAAGACTCCAGCCCTCTGCCCGGACATACGCCATCCAGCGATCATGCTCCAGACTATAACAGGTTTTTCTTATATTTTCGGTTCTTTCTTCATAGTTTACCGGATGGACAAATTTTTGAAACAGTTTCTTTTCACACTCATTTTCAGGTACTCTTATAATTCCAAGTCCCATTTCCCAAAGCTTTGAACTAATATGCATTCCACCTGCAATACTCGACCTGCGATTATACTGTCTGCTATAATAACCTTTTATTACTTCTCTTCGAGTTTCCCGGTTATCTTCTTTCTTCAGTCTGCAGTAATGTGCATGAATACCCAGTCCAAGATATTCGATCAATAATGCTTCACTGCCTTGCTGACTTTGATAGATTCCACCATTTCCGAAAGGTACAATATCATAATAATATTTTTCTTTTGTCCTGGTTGTCTCATTCAGATTCCGGATTGCTTCTCTTTTCTTTCTACTCTCCACATAAACGCTGATCACCGGCTGAACCTTTTTATATCTGCGATAAAAATATCCCCGAAGGGCCAGTGCCGCCCTGAGACTTTTTTCATCTTCACCAAGAGATACCATACAATAGTTGATATCTTTCAGTTCATTCAGATACAGCTCTATTTTTTTACTGAAAATATTTCCCTTATGGATGTCAATCTGATAATCAGAATCTTCCTGCAGCAGTTCCGGGCATCTTGCACTGAATGATTTTCTCCGAAGATTTCCTTTCAGATCAATCATATAAATCTCAAGATCCAAACTCTTCATCTGTCCCATCCATACCGTAGCTTTTAAAAATTCTGTACCGATTTTCCCGCCTCCGACGATCAGAACGGACAACTTTCCATTTTTCTCTGTACTGTTCTGATTTGCATAGAGTGGATAACGATATAAATGCTCATAGACAGAATCCCTGATCTCATCGATCAAAATTACTCTGAGATTTCTTTTATCTTTTGCATCCAGCAAAATTTCCTTTTCATCTCCTGAAGCAAAGCAGTAAATGGTAATATTCTGTTCCGTAGCCCCATATTTTTTGAGATTCTTTTCGGTCATCCGGTCAATCATTGCTAACGTGCAATCCAGGTTTTTTTCTTCATCATCCGAGATCTGAAAATAGGTAAGATACCTTTTTTTATTCTTCAGATGCAACCGGGAGGCCTCCTGTGGGACAAGAATCGCACCGATCACTCTTGCCTTTTCTTCCAGCTCTACATTTTCATCATCTTTGGCATTTGAATTACAAAATAAAATCGCAGATTTCTTTTTTTCATCCTTTTCCACGAGATTTGTGGCAACTTCAAGTGACTTCTCTGTTAGATCTGAAAAGATGTAAAGATTTTTTCTGCTACTGAAAAAAATTCTCAGCCTCTCAAAAAAGTTAGAAAAATACCGCAGCACTACGCTCAATGTAAAGACCGGGCCAAGCAAATATAATATGCATACGACAATTTTATAAGGAATATAAATACTCCCAAGAGCATCTTGCTGCAAGACATCCAGAATATCCGACGTTCCCGTATCAATCACAAACATTCTGATGCTCTGTGAAATGCTCATCGCCAGTGCAAATCCATCATTTTCAGTCAGATGCATGACCGGAAAGCAGATGGATACTGCAGACAGGAAAACTCCACCGCCTAAATATCTCACTCCGCCTTTTCCATGATATCGCTTATAAAAGAACATCACTGCCCCTGCTGCCAGAAAGATCAGTGACATTGCAAAGCAAATTTTCCAGATCATCTCTTTTTCCTCATTCTCTCTTTTATTCCGAAATAAAGTAGCGGTTTTTATCTGCATCACTCAGACTTTTACCGGCCATTTCTTTCTCCGCACGCTTCCTCAATTCACTGAAACTATAAAATGGGCTATACCATCCCTCACCGGAAGCCACACAAATTTCTTTGCCCGTATAATCCGCATACCCTGCCGGAATATATGCATACTTATAAAATTTTCCTTCTTTATCAATCGAATACAGCATCAGTTCGGAAGTATAAAATCCCTCATCACCAAGTGCATATCCATGAAATCCGACTCCGAAATACCATCCACTTCCATTTGTATATAAGCTTTCAATTGATCCTTTACTGTCGTATTCTTCCTTCATCAGTATTTTTCCTTCGGAAATATCCCACAATGTAATCATTTCTGAGTCATCATATGTGACCAGATACTGATCATTTGCACAGAATCCCATCTGGATCTTTTTATAATTTCCACACTTGAGTGTCTGGGCTTCTGTTCCTTTTTCCAGATCAAATACATGAATCATTCCATCCTGAGTATAAGTTGCCAGCAAATTCTTTTCTGCACCGATCGACATACTATTCCTCTTATCTCTCGCATCTAAAACCAGAAGTTCTGTCTGTCCGTCATAAGACTCCCATTTTTCCTTTTCCACATTCCAGACTTTCAGGCAATATGTATCATCCTTATTATCTATGTGAAAAAGCACATACCTGTCGTCTGCGGTTATAGAAACCCAATTAACCCCCCGACCCTCTTCTGTCACTTGATGGGACTTTGCCTTTTTGCTAAACTGAATCCCTTTTTCTGTCAGACTTCCCGTCATGAAACTTATTTCTTTATTAGCTGCCGTAAAATCTTCATTACCATACATGACTGCAAGACCTTTATTTCCAACCTCCACTGCTGATACAGAATCAAACTGATTTTCGACCTCGTCTTCCGTCTGCTCGGAACAGATTTTTCCACTGTTAAGATCTGCTGTCACATATTTAGATTCATACCTTTTTCCCAACTCATTGCTTTCATATTTTTCTATTACTTTAAACGACAGCCCCGGATTTCCATCTATATCAGCGAATTTCACTTCCGAAATCATTCCACCTGCGGTCTTACACTCATACTGAAAAATAAGATCCGATGTCCCTGTTCTGTATACTCTGACTCCTTCTTTTAAATCTGTCTGCAAACCGTTATATTCAATGATGCGATAATTTTGTTCTTTTCCCTTCTGATCTGTCCATGTAGTGTATTTCACAGAATCCACATCATTTTCTTTTTCCAGATTTACCGACTTCATCTGTTGATCTGTCTGCTTTTCCCCAAAAACAAGCCTTTTTCCAGATTTCATTGTCCAGATGACCTGCTGATGCTCCGGACTGAATGTGAAATCTAATATTTTTCCCGAAACACTGCCGACTTCCATATTGGCTGACATATCTTCGACTGTTCCAATCATCACACTTCCATCTGACAGACCCACGAGCAATCTTCTCTTATCTGCCTGGACAACATTTACAATATCTTCCCGGAAGATTCCTTCCCGTATTACAGTACCGTTCTCTGCATCAATGAGCTGAATCCTGTCTTTCACACTGACAACCAGCACTTTTTTAAGTTCCCCATTAATTTCCATGTCCCGAAGCAAAAGCGTTTCCGGTATGGTATAACCCGAAACAGTATACGGCACACTACTCCACTGCTTTTTTCCCTCCTCTGTATCATATAAAGTAATCCAGTACTTTGCCTGGACAGCACTCATTCCAACATTATCAATTACCTCATCCTCATTGATGCATTCCATATGCAGCACAGCCATCTGGTTTTCACTTACTGCACATATCTTTTTCGCTTTTTCTGTTGCGACCCGAGATTTTTCTCCTGTAGAAATCTGGATTTTCAACACACTCTCTTTGCTTTCTGATGCAGAAAGCTCAGCATATTCCAATTCTTTTCCAAACGCAAGAAATACATTTTCTGCCTTTTCATCAAACGCAATCGCATTCGCCTGATCTGAACTATATTTCTCCTGGTCATACTGACTCTGGAGCTGACATTCTCCACTCTCCAGGTCATACACCCACAAATAGTGTCCGTTGGCAATCGCCAGATTCGTTCCCGATACAGTGCAGCATGCCCCGTCCCGATCCCGTTCGGACAAGAAATCTTCTTCGGCGTCATTTTTCATCTCTCTTATCAGTTGCTGCTTTTTCCAGTCAATATAAAAAATGCCTTTCTTTGTAATCAATACTGCCTTCTCGTCTTTTACAGGAAGAATCTTCCGAAATCCATTCGTCTCTTTTGTCTCCCATTCACCCGGAGCAATCTTCCAGATACAGCTTCCATCCTCTACATTCAGCACATAGGCATTGCCAAGCTGATCCACACAGAAATAAGTTTGTCCGTCCTCACTCAGCATTCCCGAACTCTGTGACTGTGAAGAATAAGTATTTCCACTCATTTCATATTTATACAACGGTTTGTAATTGAGGTGCTCCTCATGCTCGTAAGAATGCAGTGCTTCATTCAATGCATACATCTGCTCTTCTGCTACCGGTTCATCTGAATCGGAGTCTTCAGGCACAACTGCAAGTGCTGTCAGCAGGGCATTTTCTCTGTCTCCTCCATCTAAAAGATCGGTTGAAATCTGTGAAAGATATCTGGCCTGATTTCTTCTGGATTCCTGATAACGTTCATTGATCTTTGCGGACTGGTGAAATGCATATATCGTAAAAACCACTGCCACACCGGCAACACCACCCAGAACCGCCATCATTCTGTGAAGTGCATATTCCCTGTGCCGCTGTCGCAATGTATCATAAGTACACCCCAGCATCTTTGCCAGAATCCTGAGGCTTTCCTGCTCGATCTTCTTTTTGATCTCACTCTTATCTTTCCCCCTGATATCTGCAGCCATCGGTTCAATTTTGACCTTTACCGTCTGCTCCGTTCCATCTTCCGATTCTACCTTTCTTTCTTCATAACAGAGAACTTCCGGAAATACTTTCTCCGGTTCTCCCTCTAACAAAACAGTCAGAACCTGCTCTTTGCTATGACTTTTCAGGAATGTCTCCACTTCTCTTTGAACCCACTCTGATTTGATCGAATTGGGGGAACACATCAGGATCAAAAATTCTGACTGATCCAGTGCTTCCTGAATATTACTGGCAAGGTTAAAAGAAATCGGCATTTCCTCCCGATCCCGAAATACTCTTTCAATCTTCTTTTTTCCCGAACTCTGCTGTATTCTTTTGGGAATATGATAATGTTCTAATGTCTTATGAAGCTGTTCTGCCGCAAAAGCATCCTTTTCATTATGACTATAGCTGATAAACGCGTCATATGTATACTTCTTCATAAATATCTCCCTTCAGATATGCCCATATCTTTTATAGCCCGTCAGCCATTGCTACTCTTCAATGTCTTCTTTTCCAAGCTTTTTGATCAGTTCTTCATACTTTAACTGATATGCAATCAGACGCGGGATGTATTCCGGCGGTGTCCTTTTTCCTTTTTCCCAGTCCTCTACTGTCCGTACCGGAATCCCCAGATGATCCGAAAATGCCTTTCTCGTCATTCCGGTCTTATCTCTCAATCCTTTAATAATCTCTGCTGCCTCCATATCCTATGCCTCCCTTTTCTTTTAAGAATATCATATTCCCCCACTAAATGTAAAACCCTGTGCTATTTCCTTTGAATAATTTTCTGAATTTTCTGATTTTTAAGCTTTTTTCTTCAAAAATTCTAACGTGATTTTTTCAAAAAAGGGGTTGCATTTTTCTGATAGTCTGATATAATAACCTTGTTGCGTCGGACAAGACAAGACGAAATAAACTAAGATGATGCGGAATGGTGTAATTGGCAGCACAGCAGACTCTGACTCTGTTAGTAGGGGTTCAAGTCCCTTTTCCGTAGCTGGGAATTTGCAGTTGCAAGTTCCCTATTTTATCGGAGTGTGGCTCAGCTTGGTAGAGCGCTACGTTCGGGACGTAGAGGTCGCAGGTTCGAATCCTGTCACTCCGATGTCAAAGGATTACAGATTTCTGTAGTCCTTTTTCTTTGCTCCGAAACATTCAGCAGATTTCTCCCGTCCCTATGACAAATTTTTAATCCATCTTTTTCGTCTGCCTGGTAAATCTCATCTCATACGAGCCTGCAGGGGTATGTGCAACAAAAAGAAGTATCTTTCAGAACTTTTTGCATCCTGAAAGATACTTCTCTTTTTCTCTTTTTATTCTTCCCATACTCCGTCAAAAACTACTTTCGCCGGACCAGTCATAAAGACTTTATTTTTCTCACGATCCCACTCAATTTCCAGATCTCCTCCGAGAAGCTTTACTGTAACTTTCTCTTCTGTCAACCCGTTCAGAATACAGGCAACGGCTGTTGCACAGGCTCCGGTTCCGCATGCCAGTGTCTCTCCTGATCCGCGTTCCCACACCCGCATCTCTACAGTATTGCGATCAAGTACTTTTACAAACTCTGTATTCACACGGTTTGGAAATCTTTCATGCTTTTCAAATGATGGAGCAATTTTTTCAATCGGAAGATTCTTCACATCATCCACATACACGATCGCATGCGGATTTCCCATGGAAATGCAGGTCATCCGGTACTCTGTCCCGTCCACAACGATCGGCTCATCTACTGCACGTTCTCCTTCCGCTACCACAGGGATCTCTGCCGGTGTGAGAATCGGACTTCCCATATCAACCTTTACTTTTACGACCTTCCCATTTTCTATGAAAAACTGTAGATATTTAATCCCGGCAAGCGTCTCTACGGAAATTGCCTCCTTATCTGTCAGCCCATAATCATACATATATTTTCCAACACAACGGATTCCATTTCCACACATCTCTCCGCGTGAACCATCCGCATTATACATTTCCATCTCACAATCTGCCACTTTCGATGGGTTGATCAGGATCAGACCATCCGATCCGACCCCGAAATGGCGGTCACTGATCCTGACCGCCAGTGCTGATGGATCTTCTATCTTTTCTTTAAAGCAATTTACATATACATAATCATTTCCCAGTCCCTGCATTTTTGTAAATTTCATCTTTTTCTCCATTCCGCTGCCTGTTGCAGCCTTTTAAGTATCTTTTCAGTTTAAGACGTATCCTACTCATTCAGGATCGTCAGGATCATCTGTGCAGTCTCCGTCAGATTGGTTCCACTGTCCATACTGCTTTTCTGCAAGTACCGGTGTGCTTCATCCTCAGACATATTATTTCGTTCCATCAGTAATGCTTTCGACTGGTCAACCAGCTTCTTTTCTGCATCATTTCTTTTCCGGCTTCTTTCTTTCCGCTTCTTTCTTGCTCTTTCCTGTGACTGCTGAAGCATTTCCACTGTACTGACAAGATCGTAGATCTTGATCGGCAGTGGCAGTCCCACAACCCCCTCCGGCAGTTCATCCATCCATTTTGATGGGGGTGCGACCAGAAGCATATCAAATGAAAACGGCAGTGCTTCCCTTAGTTCCGTATATTGCATATCCTGAAGACGATATCCACATACCACGATTCCATCGCTCCAGTTATCCACATATTGCAGAACTTTTGCACCGGTCAGACAAACCGCAGATACTTCCATCCCCGCACGTACAAGTACATTACGGATATTTACTGCGTTATCTCTTTTCGGAAATACCACAATAATATGGCTCATATCTGCTCACCTCCAGTTACCTTTTTGATCCTCTCTTCATACCATTTTAAAAATTGACATTCAAAGTTCAATTTCCTGCGTTGTATCTGTCCTACAGTCTGTGGAGATAATGTGCGATCTCCCAGTCAGTCACCTGCATACAGTACTCCTTATATTCTTTCTTGTTGGCCTTGATGATCTTCTTAGCCAGTTCTCCCCCCAATACATCGATCAGAAACTGATCTTTCTCCAGTTCCTCCGTGGCATCCCCAAGATTTCTCGGGAGTTCTTCCACATGAAGTTCTTCTCTTCTTTCCTGCGTCATCTTCTGGATATTCTCATCTATATTCGCAGGAGGCATAATTTTATTCTTAATTCCGTCAAGACCTGCTTTCAGAAGAACTGCCAGTGCCAGATACGGATTTGCCGTTGCATCCGGACTTCGCAGCTCCAGCCTGGATTTTCTTTCTTTATCTGCCGATACACGAATCAATGGTCCTCTTGTCTTTGCCGACCATCCCATATATACCGGTGCTTCATATCCCGGCACAAAACGCTTGTAAGAATTTACTGTCGGATTTGTGATACACGTGATCGCCTTCATATGCTTCATCAGACCACCGATAAAATAGTATCCTTCTTCACTCAGACCATTTACGTCCTCCGCATTATAGAGGACATTCATTCCATCTCTTCCATAAAGGGAAAGATTGATATGCATTCCCGAACCGTAGGTCTCACTCTTTGGCTTTGGCATAAACGTAGCATGCAGTCCATGTCTTTTTGCAATGGTCTTAACCACCATCTTAAATGTCATCAGATTATCCGCCGTAACCATCGCCTCATCATAATGAAAGTCGATTTCATGCTGAGCCGGTGCGATCTCATGGTGAGAAGAAATGATCTCAAATCCCATTTCCGCCAGTGTAAGGATCATATCTCTCCTTGCATTTTCTCCCAGATCCAATGGCCCGATATCAAAATATCCGCCTTCTTCATGAGTAACTGTTGTCGGCAGTCCATCTTCATCTGTATGGAACAGAAAGAACTCACACTCCGGTCCGACATTCATGGAATATCCCATCTCTTCCGCTTCGGCAACTGCTTTCCGCAGAACATAACGTGGATCCCCCTCATACGGAGTTCCATCTTTACGATAGACATCACAGATCAGTCTTGCTACTTTTCCCTGCTGCGGCCGCCACGGGAAAATTTCAAAGGTACTCAGATCCGGATACAGATACATATCGCAATCCTCTTCTCCTTCGATTCCCTCCAGCGACGACACATCAAACATACATTTATTATTCAGTGCTTTTTCAAGCTGTCCTACTGTTACAGCCATATTCTTCAACGTTCCAAAAATATCTGTAAACTGCAGACGGATAAAGGCAACATCTTCTTCCTCCACAATACGGATGATGTCTTCCCTTGTATAGTTATGCATATAACAACCTCCTTTTTCATACCGTTTCCAGTTTTTTCATCCTAATACAGAAAATCTGCCATCAGCAGCTCCCCACGCACTCCGGTATATATTGATAAAGGGCGATCTCCACCCATACTGGAAACGCCCTTGTCTCTGTGCCTTATTATATCGGCTTGATTTTCTCTTGTCAATCAACCTTTTTCTAGTTAAAATATACCATTTCTTCGATCGGTTCTGCCGGTTCAATATTCTCCGCATCCAATACCGGACCCTCGCCTCTGTATACAGAGAGATTTTTAAAGCTGACTTTTGCTCTTACTTTTACCCAGTCACCCGGTTTCAGCTTTGGTGCGTATGGACTTCTGCAGACATAACCAAGGAAAGAGGTATCATCTGCACAACAGGTCATTGCTGTACGTCCCGGAAGAAATACCTTTGACGGAAAAGCCCGTGGCTTCATCACCTTTGCCACAAACTCTACTACTTTTCCCTTATACCGGTCTGGATTTTCCATCATATCCACATACCAGATTCCATAGTCTTCCCTGCGGATCTCAATCACCGGAGCATTTAAATCATACGGAACCTCATCCTCAAAAATATTGTCGACTTCTCCGTTCTCATCTTCAAAAATAACTTCTGCCTGTGGGCTGACCACCTTGACACTTCTTCTGTATCCCGCCAGCGGACCTCTGTCCTCACAGCGGTTAAAAAGAACCAGTTCCGCCCCTTTTACCATTTCAACAAATAATGGCTTCAGATTTGTAAGGTACATCTGAAAAGTACTTGCATCAACAGTTGCGATCTTCTGTTCGATCTTCCAGCCTGCCGGAAGTGCCAGTTTCTCAAAATCACTGACCGGCCACATACCATTGTATTCAACTACAACTCTCTCCGGTTTATGCTTCCGGTTCATCTCCTCAAGCCATGCTTCTGTCAGGTCCTCTTTATCTTCCACTTTTTCGATCACAACACCATACTTCAGCATTTCCTTTGGATCATACTCTTCCTCTCCTTCCTCACAGAGGATCAGAAGCGTCTTCCCCTGGATCTGAAAATAATCCTGCTCCAACGTAAATGTCAGAAACTGGGTCTTTCCGCTGTCCAGGAATCCTGTCATCAGATATACCATAACATCCGATTGTCTCATTTTTCTTTCTCACTTTCTTTTTCTTTCAGACTATTTCACCTGAAATAATTCCGCCAGTTTGTCTTCTTTAATCTCTGCACCGATCACACAGATACGTCCTGTATATTCAGGTGCTCCGGTTCTTACTTCATGCTCACCCGGAACCATGTCGAAATAGATCCATTCTCCATCAGCACCTGCAACCATACCTTTTGCACGAAGGATATTGCCATAAGATCCATCTTCTTCCAGGGTCTTGAGGATATTTCCGATCTCTTCTTTTGTATAAGTACGGATTGTCTCTTTTCCCCAACTTGTAAATACATCATCGGCATGATGGTGTCCCTCATGATCGTGATGGTGGTGTCCACAGCCGCAGCCACATTCATGATCATGGTCGTGATGATGTTCATGCTCTTCATGGTCATGGTCGTGATGATGCTCATGCTCCTCATGGTCATGGTCGTGATGATGCTCATGCTCCTCATGGTCATGGTCGTGATGATGCTCATGCTCCTCATGATCATGGTCGTGATGATGTTCATGCTCCTCGTGGTCATGGTCGTGATGATGTTCATGCTCCTCGTGGTCATGGTCGTGATGATGTTCATGCTCCTCGTGAGCAACTTCTGCAAGCAGTTCTTCTTCCAGAGACTTGCTGGATTCCATTGCCTCCAAAATCTTTTCACCCGGGAGCTGCTCGATCGGTGTTGTGATGATCGGAGCTTTTTCATTTAACTCTCTCAGCAGAGCAACACTTTCCTGAATCTTCTCCGGCTTTGCCTTATCTGTACGGCTTAAGATCACTGCTCCTGCATACTCGATCTGATTACTGAAAAATTCGCCAAAATTTTTGCGGTAGATCTTGCACTTTGTCACATCTACCACGGTGGTAAAGCTGTTCAGCTCCGCATCAATCTCAGCCTGCACATCCTGCACTGCCTTGATAACATCCGACAGTTTTCCGACACCGGAAGGCTCGATCAGAATACGGTCAGGGTGATACGTGTCTACTACCTCATGAAGAGACTTTCCAAAATCTCCTACCAGTGAACAACAAATACAACCTGAGTTCATCTCACGGATCTCGATTCCCGCCTCTTTCAGGAATCCACCGTCGATTCCAATCTCTCCGAACTCATTCTCGATCAATACAACCTGCTCTCCCTTAAAACCTTCTGAAAGAAGCTTTTTGATCAATGTCGTCTTACCGGCTCCAAGAAAACCGGAAATAATATCTATTTTTGTCATTTTAAAGACCTCCTATCTTACTGCCTTTTTCTATCTTATCTCTTTTCTTTCCTCTCTGTCAATTCAGATTCATTCTCTCCGGACAGTAACCGTATTTATTTCAGATCCAGCTCGATCGGACAATGATCTGATCCCATTACTTCTGTCAGAATCTTTGCATCTGCCAATCTGTCCTTCAGGCATTCTGACACGCAGAAATAGTCAATCCGCCAGCCTGCATTCTTCGCTCTTGCACTGAACCGGTACGACCACCATGAATAAATTCCCTCCTGATCGGGATAAAAATACCGGAAAGTATCAATGAAACCTGCATCAAGAAGCTCTGTGAACTTTCCACGCTCTTCATCTGTAAATCCTGCATTTTTCCGGTTTGTCTTCGGATTTTTAAGGTCGATCTCTTTATGTGCAACATTCAGATCACCGGTTACGATCACCGGCTTCTTTTTCTCCAGTTTCTTAAGATATGCACGGAAATCATCTTCCCATTTCATCCTGTAATCCAGTCTTGCAAGCTCACTTTGGGAATTTGGTGTATAAACTGTCACAAAATAGAAATCCTCAAACTCACAGGTGATCACGCGTCCCTCCTGGTCATGCTCTTCAATCCCCAGTCCATAGGATACCGATAATGGTTCTTTTTTGGTAAATACTGCTGTTCCGGAATAGCCTTTCTTCACAGCATAATTCCAGTACTGATGATACCTTTTCAGTTCCAGATTCAACTGTCCTTCCTGCATCTTCGTCTCCTGAATACAGAAAATATCCGCATCTGCCTCATGAAAGAAATCCAGGAATCCTTTCTGAACGCATGCCCGGATACCATTTACATTCCACGATATTAGCTTCAATCTATTCCTCCTTCCAGGACTTCTCCTTATAATAGACTTCGTCAAGGAATAATCCTCTTGCCGGAGCCAGAAATCCAGCCTTTGTTCTATCCTTTGCCTCTAAAGCTATCGTCACGCTTTCGATCCTGTGTGTCCCCATTCCAACTTCGAGCAAAGTTCCTGTCAGAATCCTTACCATATGATAAAGAAATCCCGTTCCCTCATATTGGATGTTGATCCTGCCACCTTGTCCGCCAACCATTATAGCATAAATGGTCCGCTTTGTGGACATTTCATCTTTTTTATCCGTATAAGCTGCAAACTCATGCGTGCCGGTCAAAAGTTCCGCTGCCTGCTGCATCGCTGCAATATCAAGTTTCTTCGGGAAATGATACGTGTAACGCCGGTCAAATACATCCGGCTTTTCATCAGTATCAATCTGATACACATACCTTTTTCCTACAGCACTCTTTCTCGCATGAAACCCATTTTTTTCAAGTCCGGCTTCTCTGATCCGGATATCCGGAGGCAGCAGCTTATTTACCTTCTCTGTGAAAAATCCGTCCTCCGCTTTCCCGTGAAGCACCACACTGGCTGTCTGTCCGCGGGCATGCACTCCTGCATCCGTCCTTCCTGATCCATTTACTTCCACCGCATATCCGGCTGCCTTTGAAATACAGGATTCCAGAATCCCCTGAATGGTCATCTCTGTATTGGCCTGTCTCTGCCATCCCTGATATGCTGTCCCATCATAAGCGATCACCAGCCTGTACGTCCGCATTCTTTCATCTCCTCTTTCAAAAAGAAAACCGGTCATACTTCCGCTTCAGGTATAACCGGTTCGTTCTTCCTATTTTAAAAACTTTTTCAGCTCATCCATGAATGTATTCGCATCTTTAAACTCTCTGTATACTGATGCGAACCTCACATATGCCACCGGATCAAGATCTTTTAACTTATCCATAACAATCTCTCCAATCTCACTGCTCGGGATCTCTTTTTCTTCCCGGTTAAAGATCTCCAGCTCGATCGCCTCGATCGTCTTCTGGATCTGATCTGCAGGAACAGGACGCTTATAACACGCACTCAGCACACCATTCTCAATCTTTGACCGTTGATACTGCTCCCGGTTGTTGTCCTTCTTGATCACGATCAGAGGAATCGTCTCTACTTTTTCATAAGTTGTAAAACGTTTCCCGCACTCGTCACAGGAACGCCTTCTGCGAATCGAACTCTTATCCTCTGCCGGTCTGGAATCGATCACTCTTGTATCAGGGTTTCCACAATATGGACATCTCATTCGTCTGTTCCGCCTTTCCGCATATACAATCCACCACACACTCCCTGCGGCATTTATTTTCAATCCGTCTGTGAAACGAATTTATTTCCGCCCTCATTATACACAATGTCTAGTATTTTTGCAAAAACTTTTCTTCTTTTATTTCCACTAATACTGCATCCGGTCCGATTTTTTTTACACAACTGTACGGAATCACATATTCACAGTCCGTTCCAAAAAATCCGCAAAATTTTCCCGGTCCCGGTACAATAATCGATTCAATCTTCCCGGAACAGGTATCAAGCTCCAGGTCCACAACACAGCCCAACTGCTTTCCTGTACAGATATTAACTACTTCTTTTTCCCGCATTTCACAAAATCTCATCGTTCTCTCCCCGTACCGGAATCTTACAACTATTTTATTCCGGCATCGGACAGATCGTGACATTTCTGTATTTCTTTTTTTCGGTACATATATTACAATGATGTCAGGGTCAAAAGGTCTGAAACCACGTGTGCTTGCACACTGGTGGTAGAATGACCTTGAGACCCGCCCCGATATGAGCATAAAAGTGGGGCGTAAGCACCATGATATGCGAATAGCGGGTAGGATTGTGGGAGTGCGTAGCATGAAACAATCCGTTGGCATCATTGTTGGGGGCTTTTGACCCCAACATCTTACAATAGATTCATCATAATCCTAAAGGAGAGTTTGTTATGAATGAAACTTTACTGCTGTTCCATGCACCTTCCAGGCCCGAGCTTTTGAAGATCCAGCGTGCCTTGCTTCCGTTGCATATCCGGCTGCGTTGCATCTCACAGAAAGACTATCTGCAACCGCTCGGATTTCTCGCCGGAATGAAAAAATTTTCCCCCACCACTGAGGTTTATGACGGAGAAGAACTTTCTGCCCCACTGTTCCTTTTCTGCTTTTTTCAGAATAACCGACTTGATCAGGCACTTGCTGCCCTCAGACGCTGCGGTGCTGGTCCATTTCCTTATAAAGCGATCCTCACACCAACAAATTGTGAATGGAATGTTCTCACCTGCTTCAACGAAGTAAAGAAGGAACATGAGCAGATGCATAAATAGACATTGAAAAGTTTACCATGCTCAACTATAATGATGATACCATCAGAGAGACGGGAGAAAAGTACTATGTGGAAAAGAAAAGAATTAAAAAAGAATGCTCGCAGATCAATCCGACAAAATTACTGGCGTATGGTATCCGTCTGCTTTCTTATCGCTCTTCTCACAGCTTCCTATCCCCTGGCAACCGCTTTTCTGGGAGTGCATCCGTTATCTCATATTGACACGATTTCCAATCTGCATCAGACTTTTGAGACCGAAACTACATCGCAGATCCTGGAAGAGACTGCCACAAGGCTTTTTCATAATACTGACATTGAGAATCTATATAAAAATCCTTCTGCTACTTATACCAATCTTCTTGTGGATCTGTATGCAGACAGTACCTCTACTTTTTTTGCAGTCCTGAAGATCTTCAATACTTTCTTGGATGAACATTTCGACTTTATCGTCTTCATCCTTGGAATCAGTGCGATCCTGGCTTTTCTCTATCGCATTTTTGTAAATAATATTCTGATCATCGGCGAGAAACGTTTCTTTTTAGAATCGAAAAATTATAAAGATACCCGGATTTCCAAAATCTTTTTTCTTTATAAGCTACATTATATCCGCAGGCCTGCTTTTACCATGTTCTTCCGCAGTCTCTACCAGTTTCTGTGGAATTTTACAGTCATCGGTGGAATCTACAAGCATTATGAGTATTGGATGATTCCATATATCCTGGCAGAAAATCCCAGGATCAGTAAAAAAAATGCTTTCTTCCTTTCCCGCCAGCTCAGCAATCATAATAAGAAAAAGCTTTTACTGCTGGATCTGTCTTTTCTGGGATGGAAGATGCTCTCCCTGCTCAGTCTGGGACTTGTCGATTTCTTATATGTGAACCCTTATATGGCAACCTGCAAAGCTGAATTATATCTGACACTCCGCAGAAATTATGTGCTTTCACGTTCTCCCGGCTATGAATACCTGGATGATTCCTATCTGGAACATATTCCTTCCGAAGATGAGCTTCTGATCAGTAAGGCACTTTATGATGACTCGGAAGGTCCTTATACACAGACCTCTTATTTTGCACCTGACCAGTATCCGGTTTTCCTTTTTTCTGTACAGCCGCCATTTTCTGCTGTAAGATCACCGGTCAACCCGGTTCGTAAATACGATCTCTGGTCCTGCATTTTTCTTTTTCATGCTTTTTCTATTTTTGGATGGATCGTAGAGAACCTGATACATCTTTTAAAGACAGGAGAATTTTCTTTTGATGGAGCAGTTTTCTTTCCATGGGCTCCTATGTATGGGATTTTCGGCATATTACTTTTACTGTTTATGAAGAAACTCATTCCCAAACCAGAGCTTGTGTTTTTTCTGAATTTTGCAGTCTACACATTGATCGAATATCTCGCAAGCTGGATTCTTGAACTCGGATACAGCCTGAAAGTAACTGCCTACAGTGACTATCTTTTCACACTGAACGAACATACATACATCGGAGGTTCCGCAGTCTTTGCACTGCTTGGATGTGCTTTCCTTTACTATCTTGCCCCTAAATGGACAGAAGCTTTTTCCCATTTAAAGAAGAACATCCGCATTGTACTCTGTATTCTCCTCAGCCTTATCTTTCTTGGCTTTGTTTTTAAAATAAGTCTTCCATATATTTGGTGAGAAATATTGATTTCATATAAAAAAAATAGTAAAATTTAATTAGTTATTGACTTGAAAATTTGAAACGAAAGGAAAATTATTATGAAAAAAAGAGTTGTTGTTGCACTGGGACACCGTGCACTTGGTACTACACTTCCAGAACAGAAGACCGCAGTAAAGCATACTGCCAAATGTATCGCAGACCTTATTGAGGAAGGCTATCAGGTTGCGATCACGCACAGCAATGCACCTCAGCTTGGCATGATCCACACAGCCATGAATGAATTTGCAAAAGCTCATAAAGACTATACACCGGCTCCTATGTCTGTCTGCTCAGCCATGAGCCAGGGATATATCGGTTATGACCTTCAGAATGGAATCCGTGAGGAACTTCTTAATCGTGGAATCTACAGAACTGTCAGTACTGTTCTCACTCAGGTAATTGTCGATCCATATGATGAAGCTTTCTATACACCGACCAAAGTTCTCGGACGTTATATGAATGCACAGGAAGCAAATGAAGAGCGTAAAAAAGGAAATTATGTGATTGAAGAGCCAGGCAAAGGGTTCCGTCGTGTCGTATCCGCACCAAATCCTGTAAAAATCGTCGAGCTGGATGCCGTCAAGGCACTTCTTGATGCTAATCAGGTTGTAATTGCTGCCGGAGGCGGTGGAATCCCGGTGCTGGAGCAGGACAACCATCTCCGAGGTGCAAGTGCCGTCATCGAAAAAGATCTTGCAGCCGGAAAGCTTGCAGAGGGAATTGACGCTGAAATGCTCATCATCCTTACAAATGTCGAAAAAGTCTGCATTAATCTCGGACAGAAAGATGAAGAACCGCTGGGAGAGATCACAACAGAACAGGCTAAGACATATATGGAGGAAGGACATTTCGGAATTTACAATATGCTTCCTAAATTCCGTGCTTCTGTTGATTTCGTAGAAGAATGCGAGGGACGCAGTGCTTACATTACTTCTTTCGATAAAGTAACGGATGCATTAAAAGGCAAGACAGGCACTGTCATTCGATAGTTTTCCTGTGGATTCCCGTAGATATTCAAAAGTCAGGTACAACATTTGTATCTGACTTTTTTCATATTCCTTTTAATCTCCTCTTGATTTTTCATGAATACATGCTATTATATATGCATACGTTAAATGTAGTATTGAAAACTACTTGTTGTTTTATCAATATATCGGAGGTGTGTTATTATGGAAAAAAGACATCATATTAAAGATCCCGGAAGTGCGATCACTCATTTTATCGGCATGCTCATGGCAATCTTTGCGGCAGTACCGCTCCTTATCAAGGCTGCACATGAACCAAGCCGGATCTACATTGGATCTCTTACAGTCTATGCGATCAGTCTGATTTTATTATATGCTGCAAGTACAACGTATCATACTTTTGATATCTCGCCAAAAGTAAATACTATCTTGAAAAAAATCGATCATATGATGATCTCCGTTCTGATCGCAGGAAGCTATACACCGGTATGCCTCCTTGTAGTAAAAGGGACTCGTGGCATCACGCTTCTTTGTGTTGTATGGGCATTTGCGATTGCCGGCATATTGATCAAGGCATTCTGGGTGTTTTGTCCGAAATGGATCTCCTCTGTCCTCTACATTGGTATGGGATGGACCTGTGTTCTGGCTTTTTCTCAGATCCTCAATAATATGTCCTCTGCCGCTTTTGCATGGCTTCTTACCGGAGGAATTATTTATACTGTAGGTGGAGTGATCTATGCATTAAAACTTCCTATATTCAACAGCCGTCATAAAAATTTCGGCAGCCATGAGATCTTTCATCTCTTCGTAATGGGCGGAAGTATGTGCCACTTTGTTGTTATGTATGCCTTTCTTCTTCCATGATCTGAAGAAGATATTTGAGAAACCGCAGAAGTCTCATTTTACTTCTGCGGTTTCCTTTTTATCTCTGCAACGTTCTACACTTTGCTGCCAGCTTATCTCTTTATAAAATACTCCTCATACCATACAAGGAATGTATAGATCGTCCATACCTTTCTCCAGTTATCAGAATTTCCACCAACATAGTCTGCAAAAATTTCATTGATTGCCTCCACATCAAAAAATTTCTCTGCAATCTCACTGTTGAACAACCGTCTTACATCCTGATTATATCTGTCGTCAGCCATCCAGATACGAATTGGAACAATAAATCCAAGTTTCTTGCGGAAAGCAATCTCTTCCGGCAATACCTTCGCTGCGGCTGTACGGAACGCCACCTTATTCTGCTCTTCATTCACTTTATATCTTGAAGGCATACGGGACGCGATGTCAAAAATCCTTCTGTCTGTCAGTGGCATACGGATCTCCAGTCCTGCTGCCGTACTCATCTTATCAACGTTCAGATAAATATCTCCCTCCAGCCAGATCTGAATATCTACATCTGACATCTTTGACAGCGGATCGAGTCCTTCTGTCTCTTCGTAAATTTCTCTTGCCACTTCGATCGGGAGTACATCCGGGTCATACTTTTTCAGAATCTTCTTTTTCTCATCTTCTTTCATGATGTTCGTATTTCCAACATAGAACGTCTTCAGATTCTCCCCATAACGTTCTGCATTACGGTACATATTATATCCACCAAAAAATTCATCCGCACCCTCTCCGGAATAGCAGATTTTTGTATGCTCTGCCGTTGCATTACATCCAAGCGTAAATACAATCGCAGATGCATCACCTAACGGCTGCTCCATATTATACATCACATATGGTACAATATCAAAGAACTGCTCCGGTGTGATCAGACTCCTTGAGAACTTTCTTCCAAGAATCTTTGCAGTCTTTTCTGCAAGAACAGATTCATCAAATCTCTCCTCTTCATATCCACATCCGTCAGCCTGCTCTGCATCAGACATTGCAAGTACATAGGAAGAATCTACACCACCTGAAAGGAAAGACTCTACTTTCTCATCCGCAGTCTTCACTTCCGGCATGATCTCCTGGATCGTGGAATGAATCTCATCTGCCCAGTCTTCAAGAGACTTACTCTCATCCGGATGAAATTCAGGCTTCCAGTATCTTTTAATCGTAAGTCTGCCATTCTGCCAGATCAGATAACGTCCCGGCATCAGCTTCTTCAGACCTCTGAAAAACGTATTCTCACCGGCTACATATGTAAGACTCAGATATAACTGCAGCATTTCCTCATTCAATTTTTTCACAAAACCAGGCTGCTTCATAATATCACGGATCATTGTACCGTACAGAAGCTGTCCATCCTCTGTCTCATAATAATAGAATGGCTTTGTGCCAAACTGATCTCTCAGACAGAACAGCTTCTTCTCTTCATCATCCCACAGAGCAAATGCAAACATTCCATACATATGGTCTGCCATCTCATAGCCCCATGTCTGATACGCTTTGATCAGAATTTCTTTTTCCCGCTCTTCTCTTGAAAGAGACAGATCAATCCCCAATCTTTCACAAAGTTCTTCCCAGTTACGAATATGTCCTCTGTATTCTTTTACTGTTATCATACGTGTATCCTCTCTTTAATAAAAATCCAATCTTTATCTTAAGTCACGATCTGACCACTGCTTATTATACTCCATCCGTCTTCAGATAACAATTAAATGATCTCTTCAATTCTTACTTTTCTATTAAAAGTTCCTCTTTTCCAGATCATAAGATATACTTTAAGATCAACCGAATCCCTGACCGCTTCAAATGGTTCTTCGCAGAAGACCGTTGCCCTGATCCCCCGCGACTCCAGTTCATTTTTTCTCATTTCCGCTTTTTTTAGCAGCTTCTCATACCGCACTTTTTCATCTGTCTGCAATCTTCTCTGCGGATACGTCTTTGCAGCTTCTACGATCATTTCCTGTAAAAGATCAACGATCTTATCATGCGAACTCCTGTGGAGCATCCTTGCCATATAGCGTGCCAATACCTTATATGGGTGTCTCCGGTAAAGTCTCAATATTCTGAGCATTCTCCGGTCATCTACTTTTCCCAGCAGTTCTTCCATGACATCCATTGCCTCTTCAGACGGACTCCACGGATCATCCCGGTAAAAAATATACTGCTCTGAAACTGACGGATAACAGCAATAATTCAAAGGTGGAAAATCTGCAAGCTCTGCAAGTTTCAGTTCCGTCTCATTACAAAAATCATTTCCGAGATATTCTCTTTTATCTCTGATGATTGATGCTTTATACTCAATCTGCCTCAGATACTCATAACCACTGATCCAAAAATGCCCAATTTCTCCATAGTTATAAAGCCGGGTTTCTACTGTCAGATTTCTGAAGAAAAGAGTAAATACATTTTCCGCCTGCCTGATGATTAACCCGTATTCCTGCTGATCTTTCATCAAATGCAGTTCTGCTTCGATTTCACCTTCAAAATCCTTTTTATACTTTCCCTTCATCCTTGCCTGTTCAAATGCAAGAAAACTTTCCGCTGCATCATTCATCATATAGATCAGACGAATTTTCCCCTGCTTCAGATCATCAGGATAAATCAATTCAAACTGCCCCTGATCTGTCAATTCCAACAGTCTTTCAAATGCGACCGGATCACTATCTGGCAGGAGTTCCAAAGTATTTTGCAAGTGCATCCTCCTCCAATCCTTCACCGATTACAATCAGTACATTCTGTCCCTCCCCGACCGGGTTCATCTGAATTTCATACTGCGTCGCATTTAGCTCGATCCACTTTTCATTCTCATCCTGCATAAATCCTTTAATTCGGAAAAGCTTTCCACAGGCCGGATCTTTCAATGCCTCTTTCATCTTTTCTTTCAATTCTTCTTTCTTTATCTGAAGATTCATATAATACAAAGACTGAAAGCCCTGATCTTCCCTGTATTCCGGCTTTCTGTAACTCTCTGTACGGTAGCCGCCACTCAAGACCTGTTCAAATTCCCTTTCTGTCCATTCATTCCATGGAGATCTTAACACCTCATCCCCTTTTATCTGCCGTCTGCAGCCAAGCTTCACCAGAGACCGGTTCAGATGCTCTATGGTCGCATCCTGCTTCGTCACAGGCACTTCCTGACTTCTGCTCAGAATAATACTTCCGGCATCTGCAACTTCCGATGCAAGAAGAAATTCTGCCTGATCTGATAATGTCTCTTCCAGACCTGCATTTACTACTGCAATCACATTGCCAATCTCATACCAGCGATCCAATGGTTCGTCCCGGAGCACATCAAAAAATTCATCAATATCATAAATTCCTGACGGTTCGACCAGAACCCTGTCATACCCACACATTCCCATTGAAATAAGCTTGGTCCGGAATCTTCGTCTGTGCGTCTCTGCATCGCAGCCTTCTGAAATCATCTCCAGTTCGCACTGATCTCCTCTTAGTTCCTGCAATAACATCATATCTACATTGACTGCACCATGGTCATTTTCCAAAATACCTATATTCAAGCCTTTTCTCATCAGATACGTGGCATATTTTTTTATAAATGTAGTCTTACCTGATCCAAGGAATCCCGTTATCAAATCAATCTTTACCATATTCGTTCTCCACTTCCTCTTCCATTCTTTTTATACATTCATCTACGGCCTCCTCATAACCTGTCAGTGCCGCAAACGGTGCAAACTGGGCTGCCCTGTCAATCGTTGCCATTCTCGGATGCACATCTGACACGTGGTGCGGCAAATAGAGAAGTTCCTCATAGTCACTTCCAGTTCCAGCTTCTTTCATCTTCGATTCTCCTCCCTTTATGCCTTATGTCCGCCGATCTGCCGGTTCCTCGCAACGGCTGTCGCACCTTCAATCAGATTCATTCCTTTTAATACCGCATTCTTCCCGTACTTCTTTTTTATATCCAAAACCGCTTTCTGAACACTTTTTTCCCGGTTTCTCTCTTCCTGCACTTCTTTTTTCTTTACTTCCAGTGCTGCATAATCCGTAAACAGATCCAACTGTTCAAAACTCTGACCTACAGTAACATCTTTTTCACTGACCACCTTATTGGCAGTAAGTGAAATCCGTCGCACAAATAAAAGTGGATTTACAATTTCTTCATACAGTCCGGTAACTGCCTCAAGAATCTCCTTTGTAGAGGAAGTTGCTGTCGGCAGGTTGGCTGTCCCATGTGCATGCTTCGGTACCATCCTGCCATAATGATCTTTTTTTACTTCGCCATGATATCTGCCACGTATAGACGGATCTCTCAGATTTTCAATATCATATCCAACCGTAAGTACAACCTGATCTGTCACCAGTTCTTTGTCCACCAGTTCCAGTGCAAGCTGGTCTGCCATTTCTCTGACAACCAACAGTGCCTTCTCATAAGGATACGGACACTGCAGCACCTGACCTGAACCCAAACTGTTCGCAGAGGGCTTATACTCTTTTATCTCTTGCATTGTGCATGACTCCCATCCCCATGCATGATCGATCAGCAGTTCTGCATTCACTCCAAAAAGCCGATAAAGAAGAGCTTCATTATAAAAATCTTCCGGAGTTCCCACGGAACACCTCGCAATATCTCCCATCGTATAAAGACCGTTCTCTTCCAGCTTTTTCATATAGCCTCTTCCGACTCTCCAAAAATCTGTCAGTGGACGATGATCCCATAACTGCTTTCGATAACTCAGTTCATCCAGCGAGGCAATCCTCACACCATTCTTATCCGGCTGTACCCGCTTCGCCATAATATCCATCGCAATCTTACATAAATACAGATTCGTACCAATCCCCGCAGCAGCCGTAATCCCAGTCTGCTCCAGCACGTCCCGGATCATCTTCGCAGCCAGTTCTTTCGCTGTCATCCCATAAGTTCTCAGATAGGCAGTTGCATCAATAAATACCTCATCAATAGAATACACATGAATGTCTTCCGGTGCAACATACTTCAGATAAATCCTGTAAATTCTGACGCTGTATTCTATATACAAAGCCATCCTCGGTGTAGCTGCAATATATTGCAACTCCAGCTCCGGATTCTCCGCCAGTTCCCTTTCATCTGTCGATTCTCCCGTGAACTCTCTTTTCTGAATCTTCTGCCTCCGCTCTATATTCACTTCCCGGACTTTCTGCTCCACTTCAAAAAGTCTTGCTCTCCCCGGAATCCCATATGCTTTCAAAGAGGGAGACACTGCAAGACAGATTGTCTTCGCAGTACGGGATGTATCTGCCACTACAAGATTTGTCGTCAGTGGATCCAAGCCCCTCTCTGCACACTCCACGGATGCATAAAATGACTTCAGATCAATCGCAATATAAGTTCTCTCTTTCTCTTTCATCCCACAGTTCCTCCCCGAATGTGCATCGTATCAACATCTGATCCTCTAAATCCCCTTTGCCAGCTCCCTGGTGATCCAAAAATTCTAATCTGCATCATCTTATATATTATTATATAGAACGTATGTTCTTTTTTCAAGTGGAAATATTTAGATTCCACAAATTTATATATATTTCATAAATTTCCATAATAAAAAAGAGCTTTTGGATTTTTGTCGTATTTCTGATAACCAAAAAAATCCCTGACTGCAAATCACCTTATTTTTTTGCAGTCAGGGTTGCTCTTTTCATTTTATATGATCTCTAAAAGAACTGAATCATCCTTCTTTCGGTAAAAATCCTTTACTTGTCTTTACTATGATTTTATCAAATACCATAAACATCGATGGCAATACAAAAATAACCACTACCATACTGATCAATGCACCTCTCGCCATCAGGATACACAGGGAACTGATCATATCAATATTGGAATAAAGACCTACACCGATCGTTGCAGCAAAAAAGCTTAATGCACTGACCATGATCGACTGGGCAGATGCACGATGTGCTGTCGTGATCGCATTATATTTATCTGCTCCATGATTTCTTTCTCTTTTATATCTTGTTGTCATCAAAATAGCATAGTCAACCGTCGAACCAAGCTGAATCGTACCGATTACAATAGACGCAACAAATGGGAGTTTCGTTCCCGTATAATATGGGATCCCCATATTGACAAAAATTGCAAATTCAATAACACCTACTAAAATAAACGGCAGTGATACTGATTTAAATAAGAGTAAAATGATAACAAATATAATTCCAATCGATACAGCACTTACCGTCTTAAAATCTGTATCCGTTATGTCGATCAGATCAGCAGTCAGCGGTCCTTCGCCGATCAACATTCCACCTTTATCATATGTATGAAGAATCTTATTCAGTTCTTTGATCTGTGCATTGATTTCATCTGTCGCTACTTTATATTCTGAATTGACAAGTACAAGCTGGTACTTATCATTTTTCAACATTCCTGTGACAGACTCAGGAATCATACTTTGCGGAATAGCCGGACCGATCAGGGAATCTAATCCCAATGCCCATTTTACACCATCCACTTTTTCCATTTTATTCAGCAGCTTTGCTACATCCGCTGATTCTGTAGAACTGTCAACAAGAATCATATGCGTTGTATTCATATCATAATCTTCCTTCAGCTTTTCATTTGCAATAATGCTCGGAAGATCCTTCGGGAGTGTCTCATCCAGATTATAATAAACAGAGGTATGATTATTTCCATAAATCGCCGGGAATAAAAGCACCAGGAAGATCACTACATATACGAGATATCTTTTTGTAACTTTATCCGAAAGCTTCCCGATATCCGGCAAAAACGGCTTATGCTTCGTCTTAACAATGAGCTTATCACAGCACAAAATCATGGACGGCAAAATGGTAACGCACGCCAACACTCCAAAAATAACACCTTTCACCATGACCACTCCGATATCCATTCCTAGAGTAAATGTCATAAAACACAATGCAATAAATCCTGCTACCGTCGTAACCGAACTTCCGATAACTGAAGAAAATGTCTGCGAAATCGCATGTGCCATCGCTCTTTCTTTATCCCCATTGTACCGGATTTGCTGCTCTTCATAACTGTGCATCAGGAAAATAGAATAATCCAATGTCACACCCAACTGTAACACCGCTGCCAGTGCTTTGGTAATATATGAAATCTCTCCCAGAAAATAGTTGCTGCCAAGATTATATACGATCGCCATACCAATACTAAGCATAAAAAGTAACGGAACGAAAAATGATTCCATGGTAATACCTAATACCAATATCGCCAAAAGAACTGCTATCAGTACATAGACCGGAGTTTCTTTTTCTGCCAGATTTTTTGTATCCGTAACAATCGCAGACATTCCGCTCAGGAAACACTGCTTTCCTGCCAGTTCACGGATTTCCCCGATTGCCTCCATTGTTCCATCCGACGAAGTTCCTTCATCAAAAAAGATTGCCATCATTGTACCCGTATCTGAATTGAATACTTCATACACCTTTTCAGGGAGCATACTTTTTGGCATACTTATATCTGCCAGTGAATCATACCATAAGACCTTGCTGACATGATCGATATTCTCTATCTTTGCCTTCAGTGCCGAGACATCTTTATCCTCCATCCCATCCACTATGAACATCGAAAATGCTCCTGTCCCAAAATCCTTTACCAGAATATCCTGTCCCTGCATCGTTTCAATATCTTCCGGCAAATATGTCAATACATCGTAATTTACTCTGGTATTAATATATCCCAGAGCTGCCGGTATCAACAGTAAAATACTGATGATAATAATCGGTATACGAAACTTCACCACTTTCTTTCCAAATTTAACCATTTCACAAGCTCCTCCCTTTATGACTATTAGTCATTTTCTCTCTTAAAAGCACTATACAGTAAAAATGACCAACAGTCAATATGTTCTTGACTGTTGGTCATTTTAATTGTCTATTTCTTTTTTTAAAAACTTGTCCGCCAAATCGGAATTACATTTATAACCGGTTCTTCATACGGATGAACTTTTTTGACCACCTCAATTGTCTCATCCACTTTTTCTTTAAATACTGTTACCTCTGCTTTTATTTCCGGTTCACAACTAATCTCCCCGGCTTTTCCTATATATGGAGCAGTCCCTTCTAATGGTCTCCAATAACTGGTAAGCCTTAAACAGGACACACATGAGTCATAATTTCCTATATGCCCTGCATCTACGGACTGCAAAGCCTTCTGAAGTTCCGGGAAATTTTCTTCCGGTATAAAAATTTCTAATTTGCAATATTTAAAATCCATTTTTTCCTCACAATTCAATTTATTTTAAGACTTCTACAAAATAATAGTATTTTAACATTAAATCACAATCCCCTTACAATGGTCAATCTCATGCTGTATGATCTGTGCTGTCCAGCCACTATACTTTCCATGACAGAATTGAAAATTGCTGTCCAGATAATCTACCTCTATTTCTTCATATCTTGTGCATAATCTGGTTCCCTCCAAAGAAAGGCATCCTTCTTCTGTCTTATATTCTCCTGACATCTTAGTTATCACAGGATTAATCATTGCAAACTGAAATGGTCCCACTGCCACAGCAATGATCGATTTATTAATGCCGATCATATTTGCCGCCATTCCAACGCATATTTCTCGATTGGCACGCAATGTATCTAAAAGATCTGTTACAATTTCCTGGTCTGCTTCCGTTGCCGGTTTTGCTTTTCTCCCAAAAATCTTTTTGCCCTTTATAATATTTCTAACCATGACTTTTCTCCTGTGAACTTATTTATTCGTATTCTCTTGTATTATTTTATTCTTGCTTCCCATCTATATCTGGGGTTTTTATGATTTGGTTTTCTTCTTATCAATTGTTCTGATTCTATTAAATACTCCAGTTCAATTTCTATATCCAATGATAAATCCTTAGTCACAAGTTCTTTATAGCCTAGATATGGATTATGCGCTATTTCTTTTTTTATTATTTCTTTTACTGGTTTCCAGTTAACACGGTTCATTTCACTCGCATATCTGCTGCAGCAAATCATTTTATAATCCATAACCTTGCATATACCCGCAATTTCCCCAAGCCATTCCCTATAAATAAAATCTATTGATCGACAACCCTGTTCCAGCTCGTTATCAACATGATCAACATATTTCATAACATCTAAAGAAATTTTTTTCTCTATTTCTTGCATAAATGAGTTATCAATTATTTCTTGCCTTAAAAGAACTAACTCCTTCATTTTCAAACAGAGAAATCTTTCAATATAATTACAATAATCTCTTTTGAAATAGTCGTCAAATAGTTCCATATTCATTATCTCTCCCAGCAAAAATGCTACAACAAGTTAAAACTTAGAAATTTCTTCCATTTTTAACTACCATACATTTTTACATCATTCTCAAACATTTTCATATTCATCAATCTGTTCAGCCACGTTTGAGTACCATACATTTTTACATCATTCTCAAACGCATATCCTGCATGGCCATCTACCGTCAGGCCAAGCGGTGTAATATTTACCGCAATCAAACTGCATCACCTCCTAAAAAAGAGTATAAAAATACCACCGACCATTTTTGAGCAGTGGTATCACTCTTTAATTATTTTGGATTTTCCATCTCTTAAATCTACCTCGACCGTTAATATCCTATCCGGGAAATTGTCTTCATTCACCGTAATCCCATCACTTGTATCAGTTACTGGCACTGAATTTATTTCTTTATGGTATTTGTCAAAATCAACTATTAATTTTCCACACTTTTTCTCCCACATAATTCCAATATGGTTCTTGTATTTTTCAACATAAGCACGTCCATATTTTTCAATCAGCCTTTGGCCAGCTATATTCGTTGCCTTTTTCTCGCTTATCATAACCTGTCACTCCTAATATCTCATTGATCCAATCCTGGGTGCTTGCAGTAAACTCTTTTGTATTACCTTTCAAATCTATTATAATACTTTTTTCTTGCCAGGTAAATAGCTTTAACGTCTCTCGATCTTCCGGTGACGCAATTATTTTCGTCATTGTCGGATGGGAATGAGCTGTCCACTCGTAATGATTTTCTTTTATAATTTTCCATGCATCATGCGGAATATGCCACGTTTTTGAAGTTCCATGTATAAGAATCTTTGATGATTTCCCTGTGCTTAGTTTGAGTACCATACATTTTTACATCATTCTCAAACAGAAAATATGTCAAGAGATGCAAAGATTGGTTTGAGTACCATACATTTTTACATCATTCTCAAACATATTGCAGATGAGGAATGTAGCCACTATGGTTTGAGTACCATACATTTTTACATCATTCTCAAACTTAGAGCAAATAATGTATAGCAAAAACGTGTTTGAGTACCATACATTTTTACATCATTCTCAAACCAAGGCACACACTCATAGCTTGTTCTATCGTTTGAGTACCATACATTTTTACATCATTCTCAAACAATTCATCGTTCCAGTCATTTTGTTCAGGGTTTGAGTACCATACATTTTTACATCATTCTCAAACGCAGTTGTGTGTTCTGCATCTTCAAGTTCGTTTGAGTACCATACATTTTTACATCATTCTCAAACGCAGCTACTGCAATATTGGCGGTTCCATCTGTTTGAGTACCATACATTTTTACATCATTCTCAAACATGTCCAGACAATCCCGATAAACGACTTCTGTTTGAGTACCATACATTTTTACATCATTCTCAAACATATGAGAAGCAATTTAGGTATGATGGGAAGTTTGAGTACCATACATTTTTACATCATTCTCAAACTGGACATGGCAATGGTACTTTATGTATTCGTTTGAGTACCATACATTTTTACATCATTCTCAAACATATACTCCGCACTTATACCCTGCTGCTTCGTTTGAGTACCATACATTTTTACATCATTCTCAAACGGCTTTTAAAGAACTGGATGTAGACTATTTGTTTGAGTACCATACATTTTTACATCATTCTCAAACAATGTTAATGCGTTAGTAGCTGCAGATGAGTTTGAGTACCATACATTTTTACATCATTCTCAAACTAAAAATACTCCCTTACCTTGTGAGACAAGGTTTGAGTACCATACATTTTTACATCATTCTCAAACTGGCCAACTGGACTTACTTACAGAGGGGGCGTTTGAGTACCATACATTTTTACATCATTCTCAAACGAAGCCAGAGAAAGAGCCGAACATGAACGAGTTTGAGTACCATACATTTTTACATCATTCTCAAACGTCTGGTTTGTCCGATGGTTACCGTATTAGTTTGAGTACCATACATTTTTACATCATTCTCAAACCCCAGTTCCGTGCATGAATGCATCATACTTGTTTGAGTACCATACATTTTTACATCATTCTCAAACGCACCTTGTGGTGCGACCTGATAGTTGCAGTTTGAGTACCATACATTTTTACATCATTCTCAAACAGCCACTTAGGCTGCTCGAATGCTCCAACGGTTTGAGTACCATACATTTTTACATCATTCTCAAACCCCAGTTCCGTGCATGAATGCATCATACTTGTTTGAGTACCATACATTTTTACATCATTCTCAAACGTGATATGTACGGTCAGTCAATGGGAACTGGTTTGAGTACCATACATTTTTACATCATTCTCAAACTATGCAGGCTTTAATCATTTCAAACTTTTCGTTTGAGTACCATACATTTTTACATCATTCTCAAACGTTTGCCCTGACCGGATTCATTGTAGATGTGTTTGAGTACCATACATTTTTACATCATTCTCAAACACAAGGCACACACTCATAGCTTGTTCTATCGTTTGAGTACCATACATTTTTACATCATTCTCAAACAGGCATTCAAGAGAAATGGTGGAGCGAAATGTTTGAGTACCATACATTTTTACATCATTCTCAAACTCTGCAGTGATAAACTTCTTGTCCCATTCCGTTTGAGTACCATACATTTTTACATCATTCTCAAACTGTGGGGGCAAATGGGATGATTCTTGCTCAGTTTGAGTACCATACATTTTTACATCATTCTCAAACGACAACGGTGTAACGCTATGGCATACGGATGTTTGAGTACCATACATTTTTACATCATTCTCAAACGGTAGTGTGCAAAGTACTTTAGCACTAATGTTTGAGTACCATACATTTTTACATCATTCTCAAACTAATTCCCTTGCCCCAATCGTCACGCCCTGGTTTGAGTACCATACATTTTTACATCATTCTCAAACTGAGGTGCTGTACTCCGTTACCTCTCCTAGTTTGAGTACCATACATTTTTACATCATTCTCAAACACACAAAGACACAGACATTTGAAGAAGCTAGTTTGAGTACCATACATTTTTACATCATTCTCAAACGTAACATGGAGAGAAAAGGAGCTTAACTCTGTTTGAGTACCATACATTTTTACATCATTCTCAAACGGTATCACTTGCCACTCTGAAAATTTTTCTGTTTGAGTACCATACATTTTTACATCATTCTCAAACAATGCGAGAAAGACATTCGCAGAGATTCAGTTTGAGTACCATACATTTTTACATCATTCTCAAACAAACTGGTAACGATGTAGGGAGCTAACAGGGTTTGAGTACCATACATTTTTACATCATTCTCAAACCTCAAATTCAAAAATGAAATGCCATCATTCGCATAAAATACAGGTACTCAAACTGTTAGGATGTTATATTTCACATCCATCTTTATCTATAATATACCTTGTTACACCCTCAATGCAATCTCTCGCACAGGTTTCAATCAATAAAAGCTGAATTTCCTGATACGTCGCTTCTTTTATTAATTCATCAATCTGCTGATTTGATAAATAACTTCGCAAATTAACAAATACAAAAAGCTTTTTCTTTAATAATCGTTCCACTATTCGCATATATCTCACAAGACGTTCTAAGAAGTTTTCTTCCAGTACCTCATATTTAATACCAAAAGCTTTAAATAATGAGGCAAAATCTATTTCATCCGCAAGATCAAGGATATAGTCTGTCTCCTGTTCAAGCTGTAATAAATACTCTTGCAGATATTGCTTCATTTCCTGGGTTTTCACATAGAATCGTTCGTCCGCAGTAAGCTTTTCCAATTCCATATAAAGTTTGCTGATCAGTTTTCTTTCATTTATATCTAATGCAAAAATATTAAAGATCAGCTCTACATTTTTAGAAATATCAACTTCTTTTTCATTATCTGATAATACGAATCTGCCTTCTTTTCCTTCCACCTGCCCTGCTAATTCCATTACATATTCTGAAAAGTATTCGGGTGATTCTATTACCCATTCTGTGCAATTAATTGCATCGACAAGAATACCTTCATTCAGGTTGATATGTACCAGCTTCATAGAATCACCAGCCTTTCATCTGTATCTAATACTTCACTTTTTGTCTCACCTATTACAATATCCATCTTTGCATACTGCTTTTCAGTTACCGTCAGCAGCTGGATCAAACCTTCTTCCGGTTTGTTCTTATGGACATTATCTACAATCGCCTTAACTGCAGTTCCATTTAATGCAAGTTTACAGTACACTGATTCCTGCAGCATAAGAAATCCATTCTTTAGAAGATATTTTCTGAATTTTCTATAGGCTCTTTTATTTTCACCCGTTATTACCGGAAGATCAAAAAATACTAATACCCTCATAAATCTATAACTCAATTTTATAAAATCGAACCAATGCACTGTCATCCTCATTCAATGCGTCAAATACACTTTTGCAATAAATTTTTATTGCATTACTCACATACTGGATTTTTCCGTCAATCTGTACTTCCTGATTCAGGATATCAACCAGCCACATTTTTTCTTCATGTTCAAACTGCTCCAGTTTCATTCCCAGAACACATTTATCCACCAGCGGTCTGAACGGTTCCATCAGATCTGAAGCCAGATTAAACTGATTAAACATATTATCATGAAAAAGTCCCAGTTGAGTTATATATCCATTTGCTACAATTTCCCTTGTAAAGGACGATAAAATAATTGAATATCCATAATTCAAAGCTGCATTGATAAGATTATCCTCTGTTCTGGTGAAATCAAGCCCGAATAATGCATTAAAATATACTTTTGCGGCATGTCCTTCCCTGTTGGTTTCATCATTCCATGCGATCTGCTGTAAATAAGATGACAGAAGCTCAGCTTCTTCCTTTCCCAATAATTCTAATAATTCTTTTTGCTTTCTGATTTTTTCAGATACAATTTCCGTCCAGACAGCTTCTTTTGTATTTTGTCTCCACGCAATCTGCTTACGAATCTTATTACTGGTATCATGACTTCCATAATAGCTGACCAGTTCTGATGACGGATTTCTTTTTTCATCACAAAAGATAACTTTAACCTTTCTTTTCGTCAGTTCTGCCAACAGACTGGTCGTGAGCGAGACTGCTGTAGATTCTATCAATACTACAGCAATCTCATTCAACGCTACTTTCGTCGTATGTTCCCCTCTCACCACCATAAATCCAAGTTGTAAATCTAATTTAGCTCTTTTGGTAATGACGATCGTCCGCCAGCTCATACTCTTAAAAGATCAATCTCTTTTTCATAAATTCCTGTAGGAGACTGATTGACAATAGAAATATTTTTACATTTACTGATATTATTATTCATGACCAGGATTCCTGCACTTGCCGGACCTCCGATCATTTTCAGATTTGATGCTCCACTCTGACACTGGAATAAATGCAGAATTTCATACAACACCTGACACTTTGCTTCAACGGAGAGATCAATAAATTTCTCTTTTCCATTGACCAGCGTTTTTTCCTGTGAAGAGAGTCGCACCCCATAAATACTGTGCCGGATCTTATCTAAAAATGTCTCATAAAGCTTTAGCAACTCTTCTTCTGTTATTCCATCACGCACACTGATCTTTACATTCTTATCTTCTTTCTGTCTCTGAATATATTTCACTACTTTTTTTAAAGTTTTCATATCCTCTTTTGATAAAATCAGTTGATTTGCACCTTTAAAAATCAACTGATTACTAGTTCTTCCAGAAAGCCACATATAAAATCCATCGACTTTAAATAAAGTATCAATTTTAATCTTTTTGATCAGTATTTTCGGCTCTCTCAATCCACGTTCTTCCATCAGATAGTTTCTGGCACTTTCCATATCTTTTTCCACTCTGTCTTTTAGATAAATTGGTACGAACTCAATCGTTCTCTGCTCTTTTCCTTTCTTATCTTTTGAGCTTACAAGCATAAAATAAGCTCCTGCTGCCTTATTATATCCTCCGTATTTTCCGATATCCCGCAATCGTTCATCACTTTCTTTGACCGGCACCTGCCCCTTTCCTTTTTTCAGAATCTGCTGATCAAATAATCCACCTTTTACTTCATAGGATCGACGCGTCACAAGAATATGATTCTTCTCCATCATGGCTCTGACCTGAACAATAGAGCCACTCTTTCCCGCTTTCCAGGCGATTTCTCCATCTCTCGCGACATCCCATATAAACATTTTTTCAAGATTATATGTTCGCCCCGGATTCTCTTTCACAAACCAGCCTGCATTTTTTGTGAATTTTACAAAATAAACATTTCCTACAACAATATTCAGGTAAGCATCTTTTGCATGATGAAGATCATTCATGTCCCTCACTTTAATAAAATCAAAATCCTGCCTGAATTTTGAAACTGTCTTTGCCTTCACATAAACAATTTCCGTATCAGGAAGAATTTTCTTTAAAATTTCAGCAACAGCTTTTGTACTCTGTCGCGTTTCAACGATCTGACGCTCAATAAATCCTGCCAGTTCATTGGCATCCAGAGGATTATTCCGAACCAGGCGGTCATATTTTTCTTTTGGAATAAATCCTCCTGTCAAAAGGGATTTCCAAAATGGCATCATTTTCTTTTGAATGTCTGCTGCGATCGGATAAGTATCTGATTTTTTGGCATTGTATTCTTTTTTTACCAGTACCCGGTTCTTCAGGCTATCATCCATCGTTTTTGACTGTGGGTAAATATGATCAATATCATACTTTGTATTATCCCATAAATCTTCCAGATCGATCGGCTCACCAGAATACATACATCTGCCTTTCTGCGTATAATATAAATATAATTTATCACTTCTTAACTGGTGTTCTTCATGCTTCTCAAGACTTGTGCATAAAGTTTCTATCCATTCCGGCTCTTCCTTTTTACATTTTTTGTACAGATCTGACAGAGTCTTTTTTCTTGATTCCATCCTTTTATTTTCCTGCTTTTCTCTCGCCATCTCAACAAAGACTCTTTTTGGCTTTTCTCCCATAACTTTTTCAATTTCCTGAACGATCTGTAATGTCTGCCAGATCTGTCTCTTCACAGCAGGTGAAACATACAGATCTTCTATTGTCTGATACGACACTTCCGGATCCGCCTTTTCCTCATTAAACTCCTCTATCCTGTCAGAAAATTGATATTCTTTGCCCAACAGTTGCATGAAATTATCATTCGTCTCCCACAATGCCGTTATGATATTCCATACCTCTCCGGTTTCCGGTGCAGGCACAGTAACTTCTTCCAATAGTTTTTTTGACAATCTTCCCCATCCTTTATACGAAAGTGCAGTGACTGTATTAATCTGCTTTTCGGTAAGCTGCGGAAATTTTTTCTTTAGTCTTTGCTTTAAAAGCTTCTTATCATCACCAAACAGCACAATATTTAATATGATCTCTTCTTTTTCTTTCTGCGTAAGTTCCACACCTGTCAGCTTTTCTTTAAAATCATGATACGCTGTCAATGAGCCTTTAAAATCTCCATCTATCCCCGTCAATTCTACATTTTTCCCGGCGATCCCCTCTCTGATCAGATAAGATTTCAGTTTTTTCTGAGTCACTTTACGGCTTCTGCAAAAAACGTCTCTATAAATCTTCTGCTTCAATTCTACAGATATTTTCTGTCCATCCAGCCGAAGATTATTTAACTCGTTCAGAACCATAAATTTACTGTAAAGCAATGAATCTTTCGGCAATACATCTTCTCCGATCAGATAAGTGCATTTATTCGTCATACGACGGATAAAATTTTCTGCACTCTGCTCCACATCAATTACATTTTCAAAATTCCACGGATAGATTTTCTCAGTACTTTTCCGCTCTGCCCACGCAAATTTGGAATTTTCTCCATTGCCTGTCCTAAGTGGTCCCACATAATATGGAATCCTGAAACTAAATAATTTTTCTATTTTTTCTGCATTTTCTTTTAAAAATGGAATTTTATCGCCCAGATTATCTAAAATCTTCTTCAGTTCATATTTATGCACCTGGTACGGAATAACACCATTATCCTTATTTACCTGCTTTGGCAGAAAAGAATCCTTTTCAAGCTCGCTTTGCAGATACATTTTAGTTTCTTCATCCGGCAGCTTTACAACAATATTCTTTTTCAGGAAATCCATAAATTCTTCCCTGCTGCACCGTTTCCCCTCAAGCGATACCTTTTTTCCGTTCTTCTTTGTCATGCCAATATACGCCGGATAATTGTTCAACTTATCCGAACTTTCCACAAATACAGCATTATAAACTTCTTTCGGGAAATACTCTTTTACGACAGCTTTCAAATACTTCAGATCTGCTTTGTGCTTTTCATACGCTCTGACTTTCGCATCAGAAACAGACGTACTTCCTCCCAAAATATCTGAAAGAATCGCCCAGTCATACACGGCTTTTGCAGACTCCACGATATAGTACAGCTCACCAAGTTCCATTTCAACGACAGCCGCATATTCCTCATATCTATTATCCGCAAAAGAAATCTTTGGCCTCTCTCCTTCATTCAGTTCTTCCATTCCGAACAGATCACTCAGTTTTACTGTTCCACCTGAAAGTAATGTCAAAAATGCTTTATCCCGTACATTTTTTGCATTTAATCCTTTTACCAGTTTCGCCTTTTTCGCTGAACGGGTAAGATTTTTATCTTTTAACGTTTCCTCAATCATCTGAACCGCACTTTCATCCAGTTCAATTTCAAAATCCATCTCTTCATTTCTGATATTCTCAATAAACTGATTGAATGTATTTTTAAATTCAGTAACCTGACTGATATCACCGGAAAGAAGAAAATGTCCCCGATGCTTCATCATATGATGCAGTGCCAGATAAACAAGTCGCATATCCGGAGTATCTTCCGTCTCCATCAGCATCTTTCTTAAATGATAAATTGTCGGATACTTTTTATGAAAATCCTTATCCGTAAAAGTCTTGTCCACAAAAAGTGTATACGGAAGTTCCGGGCAATTTCCCTGTATATCTCTTTTATCTTCCGGATAATATTTACTCTCTTTCATTCTCAGAAAAAATCCAGGATCAACCCGGCTGATCTCTTCTGCAAAAATCTCCTGCAAAATCTCAATCCTCCATCCCCGTCTGTCCAGTCTTCTCCTTCCTGTTCTGAACATTCTCCGCTCTTCCGCAGTCTTAGCACTTTCAAAAAGTCTTACACCCCACATTGCTTTTCCGTGACGTCTGAAGATCTGATAGCTTTCATCCGTTACAGCCCATCCAACAGATCCAGTTCCCATATCAAGCCCTACATAATACCCTTTTCCCATAAACATCCTCCTTCGTTCCTTTTTCTTTCTTTTCTTTGGTTTCTTTTTCTTTGCACTCTTTTCTTTAATCTAACTATTGACATTTATCTTTTTCACTCTTATACTAAAGTTGTGTTAGTACCATACTAATTTACATCATAAGTTCAAATAAGAATTTTTTCAAATCGTCACATATGTGACCCACAGAGTGTGGATGAGCCTGCTATACAGGCTCTTTTTTATCCATTTTATTTTCACTTACTAAAAAAGGCAATAAAATCCCTGAAAGAAAATCGTTCAAAAATCTTATCACCACTTTTTTATTTTATCATAAACGTCTCTTTTATATCAACCGTGAAAAGATTCCTGCCACCATTCTGCTGTTTCCGTCCTTATTTTACAACAAATGCTGTACAATAAAGTTCCCTTCTGCATGATAATTGATTTTATGGTTACTGTTCACTGAACAGTAACTCAGGATCAGATTATTCGCCTTTCTCTCCCTGCATCACTTTATATTTACTTAGATATTATGCAGGAATCTCGCAATAGGTAGCAAAAAGACCCTGCTTAAAAAAGCAGGATCTCATTTTTAATCTTATTTTCTTTCTATTCTTTTCATCTGTAGAATACAGTCTGCATCTGACTACAGATAAAATTCCATCGGATAGGTCGGATATGCAATTTCCTCCAGCTGATCCATCGTTACCAGTCCTGCCGGAGCAAGAAGCACTGCCGGGATTCTGTTAACGATCGTTGCACAGGTATGTTCCACTGTTGCCGGTTTTACAACATGAAACTCTGTGTCCGGTTCTCCCGTAATCTTCCAGTCACACATATCTCCATCGTCTGCTCCGTACACCTTTCCGATACACTGCGTCTCGATGACCGGTCCCTGGAATGTCTCCGTTGTAACAACTGCTGCCATACCGATACAATTTCCCTTTGGAATCGTCGCATCCAAAGTAGATGAATACAGATCTGTATCATGAAAATATGGCACACATTTCTGCGTCTGGCTCTTGATCGTCCATCCCATCTTTGAAGCAAGTGCCTCATTGGAATTCCATACATAAGATGGCTCTATCTCTTCCGGATGTGCAATCTGCTTTTCAAACTCTTCCGGCGTCAGACCTACACCATGTGCTTTGGCAAGTGCCAGTCCATAATCCTCTACATTATAACTTACTGCACCTTCAATCTTCTCGATCTTATGGCATCCACCGGCTACCATGCCAACCATATTTACCCAGAAAATATCTTCCATACCACTTCCGACAAATGTACAGCCATTCTCTTTCGCCGTCACATCCAGAATATTCGCTCTGACAGGATCTGTCGTCCAACAGTAAGTTGCCTCCTCACAAGTTGTGATAACGCTGATTCCTCTGCTCAGGCACTTCATATAGTGAGGGAAACATTCACTTACAAGACTAAATAAAGTAACAACTGCAATGTCTGCATCTGTATTGTCCAGAACTTCATCGGCATTATCACTTATCAAGATTCCGGTCTTTACACCCAGCCCTGCATAATCGCCAATGTCCATTCCGACGATTGCAGGATTACAGTCAATCGCACCAACGATCTGGCATCCGGTTTCATAAAGATAACGTAATGTATACTTACTCATCTTGCCGCATCCATACTGAATTACTTTAATTTTCTCCATACTGACCTTCCTCTCTGTACTGCTTTCATCGCCCTGACAGACACCGGATCAAGCAGTACCGAAATACCAGTTTCTGTCTTAACAAATTCCTTTTATCTTCCTTTTCATTTGTTAAATTTTTATCTAAGTTCAGTATAAAGTCTGAAGTAACTTGAGAGTCAATCATCTTTTGTCACAGAAATCCGACAAATTATTTGTTCATTTTTACAGGAATCTGGAGCCGCAAATACATGGCTCTTTTCCGTTCATTAAAAATATGCATTTCCATGATCTCTTCACAGATATAATCTCCACAGATTTCATAGTGGTTCTTTTTACAATATTCCAACAGCCTTGCAGCACACTCCTGTTCTTCATCAAAATCTTCCGTATAAATACATGCATACATTCCATTTTCAATCTTCTGTACCCTGTCCTGAAGTGGAAAATTATCATCTACGAAAATAAAAATCTCATTAGAATAAAAAATCTGCTCTTCAAACCTTCTCCGGCTCATCAACGTTCCCGCATTACAATAGTAGACCTGTGGAATATCACATTCTATCAGCTTATTTTTCAGTTGCTTCAGAATCAGTTCGTATGTATCAATATTGTAATCATAAAAATTCTTATCCACCGTCATAGAATAAATAGTACGGTCTGGAATATACTCCAACGTGATAGTTCCACTTGCAGGAGATTTTTTATAACGCTTAATCGATGCCACAGTCCGGTCGATCGCCTCCATTTTAAATTTCAGCTCCTGCATCTCCTGCAGTGTCTGCTCTCTTTTCTGCATCAGTACATCTTCTATCAGATCCAGATCTTTCCGGTCAAGGATACTCTTAATCTCTTTTAATTCCATTCCCAGCTCTTTCATATACTGAATCATGTCCAATCTGGCATTCTGCTTGATATCATAATACCGATAATGCGTCTTTTCATCCACATAACATGGGGTAAGCAGCTTCATTGAGTCATACAGCCTCAATGTCGGCACAGTTGTCCGGTTCATCTTCGCCATCTCTCCGATGCTGATATACCCTGTCCTTTTTTCGTCCATTTCTGCCTCCTGAAAATCCTCATACTCTTTTTAGCTTATGTATAACTCATCAGGAACTCTAATGTAACATGAGAGTTTAAATCCAGCTTTCATCCCCTCCGGTGATCGCAAGGCTTAAAAGGGTATCCATCTTTTCAACCTCTTCTTCTCCTTCGATCTTCTCCAGCAATTCTGCTGTATCAATGACATTTTCCATTGACTCATCCGGTCCGATTTCATAATCAATCTCTGACTCACAATCAGGACACGCAATCTTTTTCATCGTCTGCAAAGACAGAAAACGATAACCACACTTTTTACATTCATAATAACCACACTCTTTCGTGCCGTCCGGTACAAAATACATAATTTTTCTCCTTGCTCTTCTGTATTCCAAAAATAATTTTTTATGATTAAAAAAATCACCGTCCCCACAGCTCCTACGTCTGCAAAAACGATGATCACTAGTGCGCGATCAGGGGTTCGAACCCTGGACACCCTGATTAAGAGTCAGGTGCTCTACCAACTGAGCTAATCGCGCTTCTCTTAAGTTGTATGTCCTTTCCTTAAGACAAGAGTTATTATATAATAGTTCTTTCAGGAATGCAAGCACTTTTTTTATTTTTTTCAAAAAAAATATTTTTTTTGAATTATATCTACAATTTGCTAAAAAGACATGCTGAATCTCTGATGTGTATCCCCGACAAAACAGAGACTCTTTCCTTTATCGGCATCTCTGCATATTCTGGTAGTCAAATCTCCAAGACTTCTTTCAGAGAGATCTCGAACGGATCCTTTACCAGCATCTCTACATATTCTGATAGTCAAAGGGCAGACGATCCAGTCGAACCGTCTGCCTTTTGATTTTCTGACCTTTTCTGATTTTTTCAGTCTTTTATTCTGACGCTGTTTCTTCTTAAACATCCACCTGGGAATTATTATTTCTTTCCACCGATGACATTATCTACAAAGAAGTCCTGTGCAAGGATATCATCATCAGACATTACTTCTCCGTCTTTTACAAGTACATTTCCCTGATCGTCTTTCAGTTCTCCGGCATAAACCTGTACGTCACCATTGTTGATCTTCTCACGGAGTGCTTCAACTTTATCCTGGATTTCCTGTGGAACAAGATCTTTATTGAACGGAGCCAGTGCAGCACACTCGCCTCCTTCATAATAGTTCGCTGAAATATCGATTGTTCCATCTGCTGTCTTTTTCATGATATCCTCAAAGATCGGAGCCCAGTTCCATACAAAAGATGTAAGAACTGCCTTCGGAGCTGATGCCTGCATATCTACGTTATAACCGATACAGAATGCACCATTCTCTTCACAGGTCTGCGGAACAGCAGGTGAAGAAGCTTCCATTCCCATATATTTGATTCCATTGTCGATCAGTGTCTTGGCATTCTGAGATTCTACATCAAGATCATACCAACTGTCAGCCCAGAGTACCTGAACTTTGGCATCCGGATTTGCATATTTTGCGCCAAGTGCATAAGCATTGATTGCTGTACGGACAGATGCCTCATCCATACTTGCACAGAAGCCAAGCTGATTAGATCCTTCATTCATCAGTGCTGATAAGTAACCTGTCAGGAAATCTCCCTCATATCCACGGATCTGGAACTCAATGATGTTATCATAAACATCGTTACTCTGCTGTGCGAAGATAACATCCGGGTATTCCTGCTGAAGCTCTGCAAGGATTGCCGAATATCCCGCAGAACATCCGAAGATAATGTCTGCACCTTCATCTACAAGCTCTTCCACTGTAGACTCGATCAGGGATGTATCTTCCTCTGAGATTTCTTCCATTGTCAGAAGATTTGTCTTTGTATCGATTCCAAGATCCTCACAGGCTTTTACAAGACCTTCATGCATAGACTGAGCCCAGCCGCCATCATCAATAACGGAATATTCGATCTCACCGATCACCAGCTCCGATACATCTTTGGTTTCTCTGTCTGAACCGGATGATTTATCTTTTGAATCTCCGTTAGATCCACATCCTGCCACAAGACTTGCTGTCAGGGCTGTTACCATTAATAAGCTAAGTAATTTCTTTTTCATTTTGTCCTCCTCTTTTTCCGGTTTTTATCAATCTTTTTATTTTTCTTTTCAGATCTTTTTACCGGCTTTCACGATCATAAGGTTTTGCAAGAGCTGCCGGCTCTGCGGTATGCTTCTTTCTGAAGTTTCCTGTTGAAAGTATAAATACGATCACAGTTGCAATGTACGGAAGCATACTGTATACCTCCGTTGGAACAGACGGCAGATAAATCTGCAGATTACTTCCGAGACAACTGATAAATCCGAAGAGCAATGCTCCCCACATCAGCATGACCGGATTCCAGGATGAAAATGCAACCAGTGCAAATGCGATCCAGCCTTTTCCGGCTGTCATTCCGCTGTTCCAGAAGTTTGTATTTGCCAGCGAAACGCACGCCCCGCTGATCGACATCATCATGCATCCGAAGATGATATAACCATAACGCATCGCAAATACATTTTCTCCCGCTGCGTCCAGTGCTGCCGGATTTTCACCCAACGCACGCAGCTTCAGTCCATATCTTGTCCTGTAAATATAGAACATAGATAATGGAATGATAAAGTACATTGCATATGTCAGAAGATTCTGTTTAAAGAAAATATCTCCAAGCACAGGAATCTTAGAAAGTACAGGAATTGCGATCTTTTCAAACTTCAGATTGGCAGCCACACCGGAAACATCTTTTCCAATAAATCCACTCAATCCTGTTCCAAATATCAGCATTGCCATACCACATACAGTCTGATCTGACTGCAGCGTTACGGTAAGGAATGCAAAGACAAGACCTAATGCAGCTCCGGTCAAAAGCACGACCAGAAATGAAAGGAACAGGTTCTGTGTATGAACCGCAGTGATATAACCACTGACTGCTCCCATCAGCATCACACCTTCAACGCCAAGATTCATGATACCTGCACGCTCTGAGAAGGTTTCACCGATTCCGGCATACATGACGGAAACTGCATAGACGATTGCTCCCGAACATAATGAAATAATTAATGCGATCATGCTTTCACCTCCTTATTTACAACAATCTTATAACGCTGGAAGAAATCTCCTGCAATCACAAAGATCATAACTGCTCCCTGGATCATTGTCGCGATCTGCGTCGGCACACCCATGATCTGCACTGTGGCACTGCTGTTCTGCAGTCCTGCAAATAAAATTGACACGATCACGATCACCAGCGGATTCAGGCGGCTCAGATAAGCGATGACGATTCCGGTATATCCGGCATTGTTCGGCATCTGCTCCATGATACGGTGTGAAACTCCCGCATACTGTACATAGCCGGCAAGTCCGGCAAGTCCTCCACTGATCACCAGTGCAAGAATGATATTTCTTTTAATATTGATTCCGGCATATCTTGCAGAATTCTGACTGCTGCGGATCACTGATAACTGATACCCGTCTGTTGTATACTTATATGCAAGGAAGATTACAACCGCCGCCACGATTCCAAGAATGATTCCGGCACTGATTCCATTGATCTCAGGGATCTCAAGTCCAACCGGGATTCTCTTCGTCTGACCTACATTCTGTCCCGGCATTTTCCATGGACCAAGAACAAGGTAACTTAAGATGATCAGTGCAATGTAGTTGAGCATCAGAGTTGTAATACTCTCATTTACATTCCAGTATGCTTTCGGGATCGCACAGAGCAATGCCCAGAATGCTCCTCCGAGGAAACACATCACTGCCAAGATGATTCCGCCTCCGATACCGCGGATCTCTGGTCCGTAAAGTACAAAAGCTCCACCGAAAATGGCTCCCATGGCGTACTGTCCTTCTGCACCGATATTATTCAGATTCATTTTAAATGTCAGTGCCACACCAAGTCCGCAGAACATCAGTGGCAGGCTGGCATTGATCATTTTGCGGATTCCTTTTCCTGAAAGGAATACTTTATTGAGCATCTTCCCGTAAACTTCCAGCGGATTGAACCCAACTGATGCAATGATAATTCCACAAAATGCAAATGCGATCAATGTAAAAAGGATGGACGTAAGTACGATACGAATCGTACTTACTGATTCTCTTTTTTCTAAACGTAGTTTATTTCTCATAGTGTTCACCTGACATCAGCCTTCCTATCGTATCGTAATCTGCTTCTTTGCGGTCGATGACTGCCATCATCTCACCGGAACAGAGTACTCCGATCCGGTCCGACATCTGAAACAGTTCATCCAGTTCCTCTGAAATAAGAAGCACAGCAACACCTTTCCTGCACTGTTCCAGAAGAATCTCATGAATGGCTTCTGCCGCACCGATATCCAGTCCTCTTGACGGATAGACTGCGATCAGAAGAACCGGATCTCCTCCGATTTCTCTCGCAACTAACAGCTTCTGCTGATTTCCTCCTGACATCAGGGACACCGGACTTTTATCTCCGGCAGTCTTGATATCGTACCGTTTAATTTCTTCCTGTACGGTATCGTGGATCACTTTTTTCTTTAAAATATGATGTCTGCTGAATTTCGGCAGATCAAATTCTTTCAGAATACGGTTTTCTTCCATATTCATTCCCGGAACCAGTCCCATGCTCAGTCTGTCTTCCGGAATGAAGCCTACTCTTTTCTTCACGCGTGCTTTTGCACCCTGTGTTGTCACGTCTTCCCCGTGAATGGTGATGGTTCCGCCTACTACTTTTCTCAGTCCGGCAACAGCCTCTGCCAGTTCTTTCTGACCATTTCCTGCAACCCCTGCGATTCCAAGAATTTCTCCTGCATGGATATCCAGTGACACATTTTTGATTGCCATCAGATCTCTGTCATTTTTTACAGACAGATTTTCCAATTTCAGTACAACTTCCTCTCTGCATGTGCCACCTTCATTTTTATGAGGCTTTAATTCACGTTCTCCTACAACTGCTTTTGTCAGGCGTTCTACAGTTGCTTCTGATGCCGGCATGGTATCTTCCACCTCACCGCCTTTTAATACGGTGATGCGGTCAGCAAATTCCATAACTTCATTCATTTTATGGGAAATAACCACTACGCTCTTTCCACTGTCTGCCATCCGACGCAGCACACGGAACATTTCCTTTGCTTCCTGTGCGGTCAGAACTGCGGACGGCTCATCAAGAATCAGGATCTCTGCCCCACGACAGAGCAGTTTGACGATTTCAACTCTCTGCTGCTCTCCGACAGACAACTGCCAGATCAACGCAGACGGGTCTACATTCAGATGAAACTCAGAAGACCATTTTCCGATCTGTTCTTCCATTTCTTTTTTATTGAGGATCAGCTTACAGTCCGGCATATACAGAAATACATTTTCTGCTGCCGTCAGAGTCGGGATCAGGCGGAAATGCTGATGTACCATTCCGATTCCCATATCGACTGCATGCCTCGGTGAACGAATGGAAACTTTCTTGCCTTTATAATAGATTTTTCCATGGTTCGGCTTGTAGATTCCATTCAAAATATTCATCAGGGTACTTTTACCTGCACCATTTTCCCCGAGGAGTGCATGAATCTCCCCGGGATACAGTGTCAGATCTACATCTTTGTTGGCGGTCACACTTCCGAATTTCTTTGTGATCCCACGCATTTCAAGAATAGGTTCTTTCATTTGTTCTTTCTCCAATGCTTATGCTTCAACCGGTATAAATGAAAATGTCGTTACATCAAATAATCCCATATCTGTCAGTTTTACTTCCGGGATTACTGCAAGAGACATAAAGCAAAGAGTCATAACCGGCTCTACATCTCCGGCGATCCCAAGCTCTTCATATGCTTTTGCATGGATCGCTGTCAGCTTTTCATCGACCCATTCTCCGCTCTGGTCGCTCATCAGACCTGCGATCGGCATTGGCATACTTTCGATCACTTTGCCTTCTTTTACAAGAACCATTCCACCCTCCTGAGCGATCAGACTGTTCACTGCAAACTCCATCTCTTCATCACTGACTCCGACAACAATGATGTTGTGAGAATCATGAGCGATAGACAGGGCAACTGCTCCGGCTTTAATTCCATAACCCTTCAGGAATCCGCAGGCTACATTTCCTGTTCCCTGGTGTCTTTCCACTACAGCTACCTTTACAATATCTTCTTCCGGATTTCTTACAAATTCACCCTTCTCATCCAGTTGGATCTCTGCTGTATCTTTGGCAGTTACTACACCACCCGGAAGGATCTTGATAACATTCACTTTATTGGATTTTAAATGCATTTTAAATTTCTCTGCTGAGAAATCTTTTACGATCACACTTCCCTTTACTGTGGAAATATCATAACGTTTGATCTCCGGGATATATTTTCCTTCCTCTGCAACCAATGCACCCTGGATGAATACACGGTTCACATGGAAATCTTTCAGATCATCCAGAAGAACTACATCTGCACGATATCCCGGTGCGATAGCTCCCCTGTCTTTCAAGTCAAAGCACTCTGCTGCATTCAGCGTTGCCATACGGATCGCTGTCACTGCATCCAGACCTTCTTCTACACAGATACGCAGATGATTGTCAAGATGTCCTTCATGAAGGATCGTCTTCGGCTGACGGTCATCGGAGCAGAGCAGACATCTTCTGCTGTTCTCAGGTGTCACACCCTGAATCAGTGTACGGAGATTATGGCAGGCAGAACCCTGACGAAGTAGGATATACATACCACGTTCCAGACGGTCATTCATCTCTTCAACCGTAGAACACTCATGATCTGCTGCAATTCTTGCAGCTGCATAAGCATTCAAATCTTTTCCTGCAATTCCAGGTCCGTGTCCGTCAATAAATTTTCCCTCTTCCTTTGCTACGATGATCTTATCAAGATCACTGTCTGCGGCATTGATTACACCCGGGAAATTCATAAATTCACCGAGTCCTGCGATTCCTTCTCTTGTAATAGGCTCTTTCATTGCCTCTGCATCAATGACTGCTCCCGAATGCTCCCACGGAGTTGCCGGTACACAGGATGGTAATTCATACTTCACATCCAGCACTGTATTCTCGGCTGCCTTCATCATATAATCCAGACCTGCAATTCCACATACATTTACGATCTCATGTGGGTCTGCCATGATCGTTGTTCCACCATGCGGTACAAGGAGACGTCCGATCTCCTCCGGACATACATAAGAAGATTCGATATGGATATGGCTGTCAATAAATCCCGGTGCAGCATATCTTCCCTCTGCATCGATCACTTCTTTTCCTTCGTACGCCCCGATTCCTGCGATCTGATCCCCTGAGAATGCAATATCACCTTCCTGGATCTTGCCGGAAAATACATTTACGACCTTACAGTTCTTGATAACAAGGTCAGCCGGGATTCTTCCTGCCGCCGTGTCGATCAGTTTTTTTAATTCTGCTTTCATTGTTGCTGCATCTTTCATAATTAAACAGTCTCCTCCATCTCTCTTTTTATTTGCCCTCCCGGATGCTCCTACATCCGGTCAGGACTTCATTATTATAATTACTTTTCACGTACTGCAAGTACCGGCTCAAACGTTGTCAGATTTACATAATCAACCGGTCCTACATCTGTGATCGCATAATCCGGGATTGCTGTGATCGGCAGGAAGAACATATACATCATCGGATTCGGCAGATCTGAACCAAGGCTTCTTGCTGCCTGATCGATCTTTTCTTCCTGTGCCTTGATTTCCTCCGGTTCAGCATCACTTACGATTCCTCCAACCGGAAGCGGAAGGAACTCTACGATCTCGCCATCTGCAACAACGACCTGTCCGCCGCCCTGCTCGATCACATAATTTGCTGCGATAGACATATCTTCTGCACTGACTCCCATAACAACCAGGTTGTTATCATCCGGTGCTGCTGAAGAAGCCATTGCTCCTTTTTTCAGTTTCCAGCCTGAGCAGAATGCAAGGGATTTATTTCCATTTCTTCCGAAACGCTCCAGTACGGATACCATTGCAACATCCTGTTCCGGATCCGGCTGTACGATACCGTCTTTTACCTGAAGGACAACATCTCTTCTCTTGCGGACAAATGGTCCTTTGACATCCATTGCAAGGACATCTGCCTCACCGTTCTGGATACTTGTCTTATATTCAAAATCTTCTTTTGTCGTAAGCTTACACTTTAATGCACCTTTTAATACGCTGCTTCTTGCCGGTGCTTTCAGGTCATAAGTCAGCTTGTGGTCTTCCGCTACCATCTTACCATTTGTCATGACTTTGCATACTTCAAATTCTTCAATGCTTTTTACGAACAGGATATCTGCGATTCTTCCCGGGCAGATGGAACCGATCAGATGATCGATACGGTAAGCCTCGGCACTGTTGATCGTTGCCATCTGAATGGCTGTCATCGGCTCAACACCTGCCTTGATCGCAAGACGTACTACATTATCAAGATGTCCTTTTTCAAGGATATCTGTTGCGGTTACGTCATCTGTACAGAAGCTGACTCTTCTTGCAAAAGCTGGATTTACTTCTGTCACCGCTTTGATATTTTCCTCAAGGAAATGTGTTACACATGACTCACGGATCAGCATGTGCATTCCCTTTCTCATTTTCTCTACTACTTCTTCGTGTGTGTAGCTCTCATGGTCAAGACGAACACCTCCACAAAGATAACCATTCAGATCATTACCTACTGCCATTGGTGCACATCCAAAGACCGGAAGACGGTTCTTAGAAGCTTCTACGATTGCTCCAAGTGTATCTTCATCTTCCTCCTGCAGGAACTCACGTACCGTTTCCCATACTCCATAGCACTCCGGCCATTTCTGTACTTCTTTGTGAACTTCTTCTGTGAAGTTAAATGCAACGGTTGATTTCGGGATCGTGTATGGTGTCTTATAAGGAGCACCCCAGAACACTTTCAGCGGACTCTGCTTCATCTCAGCAAGTACTTCCTGAAGTCCCTCCAGTCCTGAAACAGAAATGTATTCGTCCAGTCCTGAGATCATGCTGGTTGTTCCTCTCGGTACAACTGCCTTTGCATAACTTGTAATACTCATCTTGCTGCACTCACTGTGGATATGTCCGTCGATCATACCCGGTGTCAGATAATATCCTGTAGCATCAATGATCTCTGTCTCTGATCCAATGTAATCTTCTACATCACCTACCGCTACGATCATATCATTATATACTGCAACATCTGCAGGATAGATCTCGCTTGACATTACATTTACCAGTTGTCCGCCTTTGATCACTTTGTGAGCCGGAACTTTTGCACGGCCTGCACGAATCAGTTCTTTGAGTGTCTCTTTTGTCCTTTCCATACCGGGACCTCCTTATACTTTTGAAAATATGAGAAGCACGCTTTACGGGTTTCTCAGGTTAGCGTGGCATCTGCCAGGGTCTTGCTCAGACACAGACTCTGATCTGTCGCTCACGTAAATAAAAAAGATACATTGACCGAATCATCGGCTGAACAGGTTTCCCGTCCTGCAATGCATCTTTGAAGAATTTTCAACTTTATATAATTAGAGCCGGCAATGATCCCTGAAGATCATAACCTACAATGTAGATAATAAGCATATTTCCGGCTCTTGTAAATAAATTCATTGATTATATTTTCTTCGTTACATTGATAAGTTGGGCTAATAATTTTTATGATGCCAGGGTCAAAAGGTCTAAGCCCACATGAGCTTGCTCATAGGTGG
>OBKR01000308.1_pt1 | contig 59068 bp, 65 predicted proteins | sample 1518991 | NCBI WGS metagenome assembly OBKR01 (sample SAMEA2452117, study PRJEB22498) | human gut metagenome | biome: human feces; feature: human gut; material: feces | place: Australia | collected 2012
GCATATATGAAGTCGGCTCCTTCGAAAGCCTTCATCTGGTCGTATTCCACACGTGCGTTGCCCACGAATTTCGGGTCGAGTTCGTATCCTTCGGGGTGAGTGATGACGAAGTCATAGTCCGTAGCATTCATCCATTCGGCAAACGAGTTGGGAACGGCCTGCGGCAGTGCACGCGGATGGGGAGCCCATGTCATTACTACCTTGGGGCGTGCCGTCTTTTTGTATTCCTCAATGGTGATAAGGTCGGCAAAGCTCTGGAGCGGATGGCGTGTGGCAGCCTCCATGGAGAATACGGGGCGGCCGGAGTATTTGATAAACTGGTTCAGGATAACCTCGTTATAGTCGTCGTCGCGGTTTTCGAAGCGTGCGAATGAGCGTACCCCAATCACGTCGCAGTAGCATCCCATTACCGGGATGGCTTCGAGCAGGTGTTCGGGCTTGTCGCCGTCCATGATTACCCCGCGTTCGGTTTCCAGCTTCCATGCGCCCTGGTTGATATCGAGCACCATGACGTTCATGCCCAGATTGAGGGCCGCTTTCTGTGTGCTGAGGCGGGTGCGCAGACTGCTGTTGAAGAATATCATCATCAGCGTTTTGTTCTTGCCCAGTTCTACGTACTTGAAGCGGTCTTTCTTAATCTCGAAGGCCTCTTTGAGAGCCTGTTCCAGATTGCCTAAATCGTGTACACAAGTGAAGTTTCTCATCTTTCTGATTGTATTTAGTTGATAATATGTTCGGGGGATAAAGAATTAAAGGAGGTAAAGCAGGTAAAGTTCAACGGCTTTTGTGTATACATTCATTTGAGTTTTACCTTCTAAGTCGGCTTGCCGGCTGATAATTCTTTACCTCCTTTACCACTTCTACTGAATTATCCCGGTCTTGTCTGTCCGTTTCCCCTGACTATCCATTTATAGGTAGTCATGGCTTCGAGCGCCATCGGCCCCCGTGCGTGCATTTTCTGTGTGCTGATGCCAATCTCGTCTCCCAGTCCGAACTGTGCTCCGTCGGTAAAGGCGGTCGATACGTTGGCATATACACAGGCAGCGTCCACTTCACGGATAAAGCGGTCTGCAGCCTCTTCGTTGTCGGTCACGATACACTCACTGTGGCCTGAGCCGTAGCGGGCGATGTGTGTCAGTGCCTCGTCCATGCCGCTCACCGTGCGTACGGCCATCCTGTAGTCGAGAAACTCCGTGCCGAAGCTTTTTTCCGTAGCCGGAAGGAGCAGTCCGGACGGATAAATACCTTCAAGTGCATGGAGCGCTTCCTCGTCGGCATAGATGGTTACGTGGCTCTCGGCCAGCGGTAGGCACAGTGCAGGCAGGTCGGCCAGACGGCTGCGGTCAATGAGCAGACAGTCGAGTGCATTGCACACACTCACGCGACGCGTCTTGGCGTTGTTGATGATGGCCGCTCCCATGTCGGGATTGCCACCGGTATGAAAATAAGTGTGGCATACCCCCGCGCCCGTTTCGATGACGGGTACGGTGGCATGCTGCCGCACGTAGCTGATAAGACTGCTGCTTCCGCGCGGTATGAGCAAGTCAATGTAACTGTTGGCACAAAGAAGTTGTGCGGTGCTCTCACGGTCGGGTGGGAGCAGTTCCACGATGTGTGTGCATATCCCCATGCGCCGGAGCACCGAATGGATAAGGCGGACGATGGCCTCGTTCGACGAACGTGCGTCACTTCCTCCTTTCAGCACACAGGCATTGCCCGACTTGAGGCAGAGCGCAAACACGTCGAAGCTCACGTTGGGCCGTGCCTCGTATATCACGCCGATGACTCCGAAGGGTACGGTCACCCGTGAAATTTCCATCCCATTGGGACGGACACTGCGCTGGAGTGTCCGTCCAAGAGGAGAAGGGAGGGTGGCTACATGCCACATATCGGCAGCGATGCCCCGCAATCGTTCGGCCGTCAGTTTCAGACGGTCATACTTCGGGTCATCTTCCGGCATACGCCGAAGATCCTCGGCATTGGCAGCAAGCAGCATTTCTGTCTGCTTTTCTATTTCGCCGGCCACCTGTGTAAGTATGTCATTTATCCGGCTGTCGGTCTGGTCATGCATCTTTCGTGATGCCTCCTTTACCTGTGCCAGTATGGGATATATGTCGGTCATGTTATTACTATATATATAAGGTATATATTGGTTATTCGATAAACAGAAAATCATAGTGGACAATGGGCTTTCGGTCCTTGCATCCGCACTCGTCGCGTGCCGTGCGTGCGTCGCAGCTTACCCGTCCAATCCCGATGTGAGTACCGTTGGCCCCTGTAATGCGCACGATGTCGTCCTTGTCGAACTCACCTTCGATGCGTGTGATGCCTACAGGCAGTATGCTGGCAATCTTTCCGTCGAGCAGTGTGCGGGTAGCCTCGCTGTCGAGGTGAATCTCACCTTTGCAGAACCCGTCACTGTGAGCAATCCATTTCTTTACGCTCGATGCCGGAGTAGATGAGGGAAGGAAATGTGTGCACGGAACTTCCTGCGGACATTCGGTGAGTCGTATCAGTATATCGTCACGCCGGCCGTTGGCTATCCATACGTCTACCCCTTCCGAGGCAACCTTGCGGGCAATGTGCGTCTTTGTGAGCATGCCTCCGCGTCCGAATCCCGATTTCTCGGTGCTGACGTATTGGGACAGCTCCGTGCGCGGTGCAATCTCTCGCAGCAGTTCCGAAGCGGGGTCGGATGGAGGTCCGGTATATACCCCGTCGATGTTGCTCAGTATAATCAGCGCGTCGGCATCCATCATTGTGGCGATGAGGCCCGACAGTTCGTCGTTGTCGGTAAACATGAGTTCGGTAACAGAGATGGTATCGTTCTCGTTGACGATGGGCAACACTCCGTTTTGCAGCATGGTCTGCATGCACGCCCGCTGGTTGAGGTAGTGGTTGCGCGTGGCAAAGCTCTCTTTGGTAGTGAGCACCTGTCCCACACAGATACCATGTTCGCGAAACAGTTCATAGTAACGGTTGATAAGTTTGGCCTGTCCTACAGCCGAGAATAGCTGGCGTTGCGCCACACTGTCGAGCCTCCGGTCGGTCTGCACCTCACTCCGTCCGGCAGCGACAGCACCCGATGAGACGAGAATCACCTCCATGCCCTTTTTGCGGAGCACGGCAATCTGGTCGGTAAGTGCCGACATGCGTGTGATGTCGAGCGTGCCGTCGGTTCGGGTCAGCACGTTGCTTCCTATTTTTATCGTGATGCGTTTGTAGCCTGTTTCCATACCGTCTGTTTATGATAGTGATTGTTATCCCCTGTTCTTTTCTCTCTGCGGGTTACGAAAGTGATAATAAAATTCGATAAATGCAAGCGCTTTGTATATATGATGGATGTATATGCGGAAATTTGTCATTTATGTGTGAAAAATGAATGTTATTCTGCTATTTTATGCGGAATGAGGCTTTATCCTCTGGTCCGTATTGTAGGGTTCAGGGTGTGGATTCACTTTCTGAAAAGCACGTGTGCTCTTTGCCGGAAGCACGTGTGCTTTCCGAACAAAGCACGTGTCCTTTTTGAAAAAGCACGTGTGCTTTCCGGAGGTGTTTGTTGAGCCTTAACTCCCAGCGTGCTGAGCCTTGACTGCCAGCACGCTGGGGCTTGGTCGCCAGCGCGGTGAGCCTTGGTCGCCAGTAAGGTATGGAAATAAAAAAAACTGAGTCAACTTTCATTTTTCACAAAAATATGTACCTTTGTCACCAATCAATCTTAAAATATCGAACTAATGTCGGCACACACAGTCTGGGAGAAAGAATTTGAGGAGTTGTTCAAGAAGAATTACTCCAAGCTCTTTTATTATGCGTTGGACTGGGTGGAAGATTCCGAAGTAGCAAAAGATATTGTCAGCGAACTGTTTGGTGATACCTGGAGGCGTTATGAGCGCTTGCGCAATGAGCGGATTGAAGCCTACCTTTACAGGTCAGTGCATAATCTGTGCATTAACTATCTGCGTGACAAACAGGTAGAGATGAAATACCAACAGGAAGTGATTGAAAAACGTGAAAACGTGATAGGTGGGGATGTGGATACCCATGAAGAGCAGTTGCAGGTTATAGATGAGGTGATGGACAGTCTTGGTCCGCAGACCCGTATGATTTTTGAACAATGCCATTTTGAAGACCGTAAATATCAGGAAGTGGCAGAAATGCTGAACATAAGCGTAAGTGCCGTGCACAAGCATATGAACAAGGCCTTTACCATGTTTCGGAAAGCTTTTGAGTTAAAAAATAAGAATAAGGGGTAACCATTTCAATACATAAGGTGTTATATAGGTATGATGAATGAAGAACAAGACATACACAAACAACCGTCATCACCGGATATGCTGAACTCCGACAGTCTGGATACGGACAAGGATGATGACTCTCTGGCTTCCGAACTTACGGAAGAGGAAAAAGAGTCGTATGTCATGCTAGCAAAAATGGCCCGTATGCGTCATAAGACTCCATGCCCCGATGTGGATGAAACGTGGAAGCAGTTCAGCAGGCAACAGATTCAGACTTCAGGCAGAACGCATGCCTACAAGTGGCAGATTGCTTTGGCAGCCCTGTCGGGTGCTGCGGCCATGCTGGTCGGCATCTTGCTATATAACCATTTCGCCCTGCCGTCATCTTCAGCCGAAGACCTGCACGTAATAGCGATGAATTATGACGAGACGCGGCAACAGGTACTGCTGCAGGACGACAGCGAACTGTTTGACATCTCGTTACAAGATTCATTATCCTTTCAGTCGGTGACTCAATCTCAAAGTGAGCATGCAGTTTCTTCTTCCATGAAGAACAAAAAAGGTGAAGGCAAAATGCAGAAACTCTCTACTCCCCGCGGTATGGATTTCAAGGTAATCCTGTCCGATGGTTCCGAGGTATGGCTCAATGCCGAGAGCAGTCTGGAATTTCCATCGGCCTTTACAAGCAAGGAACGCCGCGTCAACCTTAAAGGTGAAGCCTATTTCAAGGTGGCACGTAACGAAGAGTGTCCTTTTATTGTTACTACCGACAAGATGCAGGTGCGTGTGCTCGGAACAGAGTTTAACTTCAGAAGTTATGTTTCGGAACTTTCACATGTGTCTCTGGTAAGCGGTTCGGTAGAAGTATATACTTCCGATGGCAAAGCTCCCGAGGTGACTTTGAAACCGGGACAGGACGCATGTCTGGATTCCTCCGGACAGATACAGGTGCGTGAGATAGATACTTATTCCGTATGCCAGTGGGTAAACGGCTTTTTCTATTTCGACAACAGCCCTCTGGTAGACATCCTTCGTGAGCTGGGACGCTGGTATAATCTGGGAGTCGTATTCCGCTCTTCAGACCTGATGGAGCAGAAAATGCATTTCAGTGCGTCGCACAGCGATGAGATAGCGCTGACTCTTGAAAATCTTAACCGCCTTCGCAAGGTGCATGTCAGCCTGGAAGGAAATAATCTGGTAGTAGATAAGTATTGATAAAACAGCATGTTCAGATATCTGTCGGCTCATCGGTTTCCGGTGAGCCGTCTTTTCTTATAAGCCGGTTTCAGTCCGGCTCTTGAAAAATTTTTGTTCCGGGTATATTTTTTTGAGAAAAGGGGGTGACCATTTTCAGGCCTTGCGTGTTATTAATAATAAAAAGCTTGATGAGAAACGGATAGGTACGCCATTAAAGACAGGTAATGGCTGTATCCGGTAACATTATGGTATTATTTATTATTAACCGTTAAACAAATGCGCTATGCAAAATTTATGCAAAGAGAAAGAAAAAGCTAGGGGGAGATGGTTCCTGCTACTGTTGGGCTGTTTGCTTTCCATTAATACAATGGTGGCTCAGTCGGATGTAAAATCTAAAAACATTACTTACCAGTGTAAGAATGAACAGTTGTCGAAAGCTCTCCGGCAAGTGGAACGTTTGTCGGAGTACTACAAGGTCCAATTCGCTTACGAGGATGTAGAAAAGTATACCGTAAGTGTAACACTGAAGGATGCTACGGTTCAGACAGCTTTGTCGAAACTGTTGCAGAATACGGATTTGAACTATGAGATAAACGACCGTTTTGTGCACGTATTTCGTGCTATAACAGAACGTGAACGACAACTGAAGCAATCATTGTCTGGCTCTGTCAACGGACAGGTAGTTGACGAGCACGGTGAGCCTCTGATTGGAGTTACCGTAAGGGTTTTGGGAACGAACGAAGGTACAATTACCGATTTGAACGGAAACTTTTCGCTCAGTTCGGGAGATAAGAAGTCGGTGAAGCTTCTTCTTTCCTATATCGGGAAAAATGATAAGGAAGTAACTGCCTCGTCGGGCAAATCATTGAAGGTTATTATGGTAGATGACAGTCAGCTGCTTAGTGATGTGGTGGTTACCGGTTATCAGACTCTTTCGCGGGAAAGAAGTGCCGGTTCTTATGGAATCATCAAAGGCGACGCTGTCAGTAGCAAAATCGGCTTGACGGGAAGCATCATACAGAGCCTTGAAGGTTTGGCTACCGGTTTGAGCGTAAACATGAGCGAGGGGGCCGACAAATATATTGTTCGTGGAATTACTTCTGTATATTCAAATCGTTCTCCTCTGTTTGTTGTTGATGGTATGCCTTTGGAGGAAGATCAGGTGGAAACCTTGCTTAATGGAAATGACATTGAAAACGTCACGTTGCTGAAAGACGCAACGGCTGCCTCCATTTGGGGTTCTCAAGCAGCCAATGGTGTAGTGGTTATTACTACTAAGAAAGGACAGAAAAGTAACAAAACCCATATCTCATACGACGGTTCATTTACTTATATCGGAAAGCCCGATTACGGATACATGAAGATGATGGACGGCGCTACCTTTATGAAGAATGCGCAGGAAATTTTTGACATTTATTCAGAAGTATATGATTATGACTATGTTTCTACTACAGCGACAAGTTATGGTTCAGATCCCTTTGTATTACCTCACGAACGTTACATGTATGCTTATAAGATGGGGAAAATCTCCATGGAAGAACGGGATGCGGCATTGGCACGTTTGGCGGCACAGGATGGACGGAAAAGTTACGAAGACAACTTTATGAGTGACAAATGGATGACCCGTCACACCATATCATTGAGCGGAGGAACAGACAAGCAGAATTTTTATGTGTCGCTGGGATATATTGGCGAACAGGGAACCTTAAAGGATATGAACAATCGTTTTACGTTCAATATCAAGCAGAATTTTAACCTGACACCATGGCTGAAGTGGGATTATACGGTAAATGGTGTATACGGAAGTCTGAACAAGAAAGTAGAGCCTTGGACCGATACGGCCATATATCGTGATTTGCCATACGCTACCTTCTATGACGAGAATGGAGAAGCTGTCGACTGGGCTGTTTATTACGTTGCCGATGCCAAGCGTGAAAAGGCGGAAGAGCTGACCAACATTGATACGGGCTTTTTCCCGGTAGATGATCTTAACAGTTCCAGCAGCAAGCAAATCAGTACCAATCTGCGTGTCAATACCGGTCTGACTTTCTCTCTGTTGAAAGGCTTGCGGTATGAAACACGTTACCAGTACAGTCGCTTTCATACCAAGACTGAAACATTTCTTCCACAGGAAACGTATGCGGTGCGCGAAGAACGTCTGCAGGCGACCGATGCTAATACACTGGAATGCGTATTACCGGCAAAGGGCGGACACTTTACCTTGAACAACGGTCTGGTTACTGACTGGACATTCCGTAACCAGCTTACTTATGACGGTGATTTTCAGGATGGGAAGCATCAGATAACAGCTTTGTTGGGTACAGAGTTGCGTGAGTATGTCAATACAACCTATAATTCCTTTGTGCGGGGATATGATATGCAGACCATGCTTGGAACGGATTATGACATTTATGCCTTGCGCAATTATATCAGCAATCCTGTTTACGGTGAATCAAACGGCTTTTCTTACAGATACTTCTCACAGAATGAAATCATGCGGCGCTATTTCTCTCTCTATGGTAACGCTGCCTATACTTTCGATCACAAGTATGTGCTGAATGCCAGCCTGCGTATGGATCAGTCAAACCTTTTCGGCAGTGATCCCGATACCCAATACAAGCCTATCTGGTCTGTCGGTCTGGCATGGAAAATTTCGGAAGAGCGTTTTATGGACCGTTATGATTGGCTTAACAGCCTGACATTGCGTGCCACTTACGGTTTTGCCGGTAACTCTCCCGACCCGGGCATGGGTGGAAAGTACGACATCCTGAGTGCGACGAGCAGTCCCTGGTTTGAAGAAAGCGGTTATGACATCTCTACTCCGGCCAATGACAAGCTTACGTGGGAGAAAACCCGTACGTATAATCTGGGATTTGACCTTTCGGTATTGAATCATCGATTGGATGTGACGCTGGATTATTATGACAAGAAAACCACCGATTTGATTGCACCGATGTCACTAAATCCTACCTCAGGTTGGGCAATGGCTGTGGGAAATATCGGTTCTGTATCGAACAAAGGTCTGGAAATAAGTGTCAACAGTCATAATATCAAGTCGGACGACTTTAATTGGTACACCATTTTGACTTTCTCTCAAAATAAAAGCAAAGTGCTTAAATTGGAAGTAGAAAGTACTGATGCAATTAATTTGATGCAAAAGATTGTAGGTTACAGAGAAGGGTATCCTACCGGTCCGTTGTTCTCTTACCGTTATGCCGGTCTGGATGCGGAAGGTTTGCCACAGGCATACAATAAAGAGGGCGAATTGATTTCGGGCGATGATTTGTATACGCTTGATGAGGACGATGAAGTGTATTCCGGTACAACCATTCCGGTATATTACGGTGCCTTGACCAACCGGTTTGTTTACAAAGACTGGGAGCTTTCATTCATGTTTGTCTATAATTTCGGGAATAAGATGAGAAAACAGTGTGTGGCGATTGGTAATGACAGCTCGTTTAGCGGAAGGCGTTTGACTGGAAATCTATATCAGGATTTTGACAAGCGTTGGCGTCAGCCGGGTGATGAGGCTTATACGGATATACCCAGATATACTGCTTATTCCGAAAGTGCGGACTTTACACCATATTATTATGCCGACCGGAATGTGCTGGATGCGTCTTATATCAAATTGCGTGATTTGACGCTTACCTATCGTGTGCCTTCAGAACTTTGTCGTAAGTTTTATGCTGAAAGCGCCCGGATAAACCTTCAGGTTGGAAATCTCTTTTACTGGGCAGCCAACGGAGAAGATATTGATCCGGAAGCATACGCATATTCGGGATTTTATAATAACTATCAGGAGAAGTTTGGTCCGACCTATTCGGTAGGAGTAAACATTAATTTCTAAACAAATTAGTAATGAATATGAAAAAGATAGCATATATAGCAGCGGGCTGTCTGTTGCTTTCTGCAAACTTACTTTCGGGTTGCGACAGCTTTTTAGACGAGGCCCCACGCGGAAAGGCCATAGCTACTTCCGTAAATGAGTACAACGGTATGTTTAATACCACACTGTTTATGAATCTGAGCTTAAGTCATGATTATTATGCGTTTTGGAGAAGTGACGACCTGATATTTACACCAGACTGCTATTCGCAGTTGGATATGAATACATTTTATGGCTCATCAATAAAAAATGCGTTCCAATACAAACAGGAAGTATACCGTGGCGACCAGGAAAGTTCGGAATGGGTAGAGCCTTATAAACAGATTTATGTGTTCAATTCCATTGTAAACGGAGTGATGAGTGCCACCGGCAGCGAAAAGGAAAAGCTCTATTTGCAGTCGGAAGCACGCGTCAGTAGGGCTTACATGCACTTCCTGCTGGCACAATGGTTTGCCCTGCCTTATGACGAGAGTTATGCCGAAACAGAATTGACTGTTCCGTTAGTCACAGAAGCTGAAACTTCAGTTATGAATTATCGGCGTGCTACCATGAAAGAGATGTATGATTTCATCACTACCGAAATGGAGGAATCCTGCCCTAATCTGGAAGACCGTGTAGACCACCGGATGCGGGTATACAAACCTACCGGTTACGGACTGATGGGTAAGGTGTATTTCCTGATGGGGAAATATGACAAGGCGCTTACTGCCTTGCGTACCGCTTATGAGCTGTTGCCGAAAAGTGCTGCGGAAGTTTATCTGTTGGATTACAATGAGCTGATGCGTCCTTATGGCTACCGTGAGCTGACGGCGGATGAACTGTATAGTGATATGGATATCTTGCCATATCTGTTCAGAAGCAGTCAGGTATTGTGGTGCAAACAGACTACAATGATGAATTCTTATTACTTTGTATATGGTGATCAAATTACCTTTTATCTGAATCCTGAATTTTATGCGTTGTATGACGAATATGACCTGCGCCGGAATCTGATTTGTACGGTCAACAGAGAAGGAACTCCGTTGACTTATCCTTATCCCGGCTTTCTTGGTGATAAAATCAATCTTGGACTTAACCTGCCCGAGGTATATCTGATGCTGGCAGAATGTGAGGCACGTGTGGGCAGTGAAGATAATGCACGTCAGATATTGGCCGACTTCCGTAAGTACCGTGTGTTGCCGGGACATGAAGAGGTCCCGTCTTCGGTTACAACCAAAGAAGATTTGATACGCTTCTGTGTGGACGAACTGAACCGCGAGTTTATGGCTACGGGCTATCGCTGGTATACCGTCCGTCGTTTGTGGAATGATCCTTTGTTCCAGGATATGAAACCTGTTACTCATTTTGACGGTGAGCAAACCTTCACATTGGATGAGAGCGGACTGAAAACAGCGATTCCTGAAACGGTTCTTGAATGGAACGAGTCATGGAGAGGACAGTAATAATCTATTTTTAACAAACATAAAACTATGAAATCTTTAAGGTTAGTAGCGTATGCCACTTTGGTAGCAGGCTGGGTAGCTTGCTCCGCACAATCAGAAAATTCGGTTCTGCTTACAGGAAATGTTCCTGAATATCAAGGAAAGGGTGAGTTTATACTTGCACGGATGGGACAGTCTGACACCATCCCCTTGCAGGCAGACGGTTCTTTCTCGTATGAAGTAAAAAACTTGCAGAAGGCTGAAGAAGGGTCGCTTGTCTTAAACTATCTGAAAAACAAGAAGAGTGTTCATTGCTATCTGATACCGGGAGGAAAACTGGATGTCAAGATTACGGGTGCAGACGGTGAAATAACAATAGGTGATGCTACTGTTCCGGATTATAAGCTTACTGCCGTATTTACCGGTACGGGAAAGAAAGAATCTGATTATCTCAATACTCCTCCATTTTACAATTATGTATTCAAGAATGCAGATGGAACGCCTGTTACCTTTGAGAATTACATGAATCAGATTGCCGAACAGAAGCAGCGTATGCACAAGGCGTTGGAAGGCACATGCGAAGCTTTTGCAAAAGAGAAGACTGCCGAATTGGATTTGATGATGAATGATATGGAATTTATATATTATCGGCGGTTGAAAAATGACGGGAATGATGCCAGCAAAGATGCCGGTTTTATGGCTTTTGTTAATTCTATAGATTTGAATGACCCGAAGGTGAGTCCATATCTGTTGATTGAGGTGATAGATTTCCGGTTGGAGCAGTCGCCCGACTTGTATAAGGGTATGGATTATGGAATACGCTTCTTTAGTTATCTGCGTGACAACATAGCCAATAAGGAGTGGGCCGGGCAGGTTGCCGATAAGCGAATGACGCAGATGCTGTCGAATTCGGACGTTTCGGGACTTGCGAAAACGTTTGAGCTTTATCGGACAATTTCCGGCAAGAGTGAAGAGTTCAAGGAAAATGAAGCTATTTATAATTCGTTGGCCAAATTGTTGCCGGGTGTGAAGGCTACCGATTTTGAAATGCAGGACAAGGAAGGGAAGATTGTGCACTTCCTGGATGTGGTAGGAAAAGGCAAAGTAACCTATATCGACTTTTGGGCGACTTGGTGCGGTCCTTGCTGTCTGGAAATTCCTTTTGTGGAGAAAAAAGTGGAAAAGTACAAAGATAATCCGAACATTGAGTTTGTAAGCATTTCGTTGGATCGGGACAAGAAAGAGTGGCTTGATAAATTGGAGAAGGATAATTCGTCTTGGCAACAATACATCATTCCCGATAACTTTGAATCGGAATTTGCCAAAGAATATAATATCACGTTTATCCCTCGTTTCATGCTGTTTGATAAGGAAGGCAGGATTATTTCCATTGATGCTCCGCGTCCGTCGGCCGATAAGGCTTTTGAGGCACTGATAGCTCCGTATGTGAAGTAATTGTTTTTTTCTCTCTCAAAGAAACGCATGTGCGGAATCAATCTCCCGCTTTGTGCGTTTCTTTTTTTGCTAAGGTTTTTCAATCCCTTTGTAAAGTATGATATAAAACTAGGTTGGGGTATTGTTTTTAGTAGACAATCTTGTGATTTTTCGTTGTTGTTCCTTTGAGGAAATATTTGATTTGAAACTTCTGTGGAATAATCTGTTCTTTCTAAACCCTCGTGTAAGAAAAACTCCGCGTTCTTCTAGTATTAGAACCGGAGCTTTTTATTTGTGAAACAAATAAGGCTGCCTCCGTATTGGGGCAGCCTTACTTGTGTGACTATAGCTGTTATGGATATTTCCTTATTCTTTCAGTCGAGGGCGGTTTTCCTTGATTATCTTTTCGGCAAACACCTGCTCTTCGTGATTCACCAGTACGACCACTCCTCGGCCTCCTGCACCGTAGGGTGCTGTGACCAGTCCTAACGTCTCGTCTTTAATCATGGCCTGTACTCCGTTTGCGGCTAAAAAGCCTTTTATCAGTTCTGCCTCCCAAAGGTCGCCTCTGAAGACTTCGACCAATGAGCCATAATCTTTTGTTGCCATACCGTGAATGTTTTTTAAATTAATACCCTGTTGTTATTCATTTGCTTCTTTAACGTTTACAATATAAGGACAATTTATAAGAAATCCAAATAAATCGTAAAAATTAAAAGCTGGCAGGCGTATTTTATTTGCTGTCGTTCTTCCGGATGTCTACTCTGCGGATTTTTCCGCTGATGGTTTTGGGAAGTTCGTCGACAAACTCTATTACACGCGGGTATTTGTAGGGAGCGGTCACACGCTTTACATGGTTCTGAATCTCCTTGATGAGGGCTTCACCGGCACGGTCTTTATATTCTTTTGCCAACACGATGGTAGCCTTTACTACCTGTCCGCGAATCTCGTCGGGCACTCCGGTGATGGCACATTCTACTACGGCGGGGTGGGTCATCAGGGCGCTTTCTACCTCGAACGGGCCGATGCGGTAACCCGAACTCTTGATTACGTCGTCGGCACGTCCTACGAACCAGTAGTAGCCGTCTTCGTCACGCCATGCCACGTCGCCGGTATAGTACACTCCATCGTGCCATGCCTCACGGGTCAGTTCCTCGTTGCGGTAATAGCCCTTGAACAGTCCGCAAGGTTTGCCCTTGTCGGTATAGATAACAATCTGTCCCTGCTCTCCGTCTTCGGCCGGACGTCCGTCATTGGTGAGCAGTCCGATGTGGTATTGCGGGTTGGGCACTCCCATGCTTCCGGGTTTGGGCTCCATCCAGGGGAATGTTCCCAGCGTGAGGGTGGTCTCGGTCTGTCCGAAACCTTCCATCAGTCTGATGCCGGTAAGCTTCTTGAAGGTGTCGTATACGGCAGAGTTGAGCGCTTCGCCGGCCGTGGTGCAGTATTCCAGCGACGAGAGATCGTACTTGGTAAGGTCTTCACGGATGAGGAAGCGGTAGATGGTAGGAGGTGCGCAGAGCGAGGTGATGTGATATTCGTGAATCTTCTCCAGTATGTTGGCTGGAGTAAACTTCTCGTGGTCATATACGAAGATGTTGGCACCGGCAATCATCTGTCCGTACAGCTTTCCCCATACGGCCTTTCCCCATCCCGTATCGGCGATGGTGAGGTGAAGGCTGTTTTCGTGCAGGTTGTGCCAGAAGCTTCCGGTGGTGATGTGTCCCAGCGGATAGGTAAAATCGTGTGCCACCATCTTGGGCTCTCCGGTAGTTCCGGAGGTGAAATACATCAGTGAGATGTCATCGTTCGTATTGACATGTTCGGGACGTACGAACGGGGCGGCATTCTCAATGCCCTTGTGGAAATCATCAAATCCTTCAGGGATGTGCGGACCGATGCTCACCAGTTTCTCCAGTGTGGGCGATTCAGGGATGGCGTCAATCACGTGTTGCAGGATGACGTCTTCACCGGCAGCTACAATCATCTTGATGCTTGCCGCGTTGCAGCGGTACACGATGTCTTTCTTCGTAAGCAGGTGAGTGGCCGGGATGGCTACTGCGCCCAGCTTGTGCAGTGCGATGATGGAGTACCAGAACTCATAACGGCGTTTCAGGATAAGCATTACCATATCGCCGTGTCCGATACCCAGACTTTGGAAGTAAGAGGCCGTGCGGTCTGTTTTCTCTTTTAGTTCTGCATATGTATATTGGTGATGTTCTCCCTGGTCATTGGTCCACAGGATTGCATTTTTGTCGGGTTGCTCGGCAGCCCATGCGTCTACCACATCATAGCCGAAGTTGAAGTTCTCGGGCACCTGGATGTGGAAGTTCTTGATAAAATCTTCTTGCGACTCGAAAGTCGTCTGTGTAATGAATCGTTCTAACATTGTATCTGTTTACATTATTATAGCCAAAAATTTTACGGGTTTTCCGTCGAGGGCAAGCATTCCGTGCGGGAGGGCAGAGTTGAAGTAGAGGCTGTCTCCCTGATTGAGGATAAGTTCCTTGCCGTTGATGTTAAGCAGCAACCGCCCTTCGACAACGAGGTTGAACTCCTGTCCCTGATGTGAGTTGAACTGCACGGGAGTACCTTCGGGCTTGGGCTCTACGGTTACGATAAACGGGTCGGCTATGCGTCCGCGGAATCCTGAAGCCAGAGCTTCGTACTTGTAGGCCTTGCGTCGTTCCACAGAGATACCGGTTCCTTTTCTGGTGAGGAAGTATGAGCTCATTTTGGGTTCTTCGCCAAACATGAGCACGTCGAGCGAGATGCCGTAGTGGCGTGATATCTTTTGCAAGGTGCTTACGGATATGTCGCGCGTACCGCTTTCAAGCTCCCGGTAGTCTTCAATCGTCAGCTGGCAGGCATCGGCCACTTCCTGCTCTGTCAGCTCCAGAACTTCGCGCAGTCCGTGCAGTCTTGCTGCGATTTGTTTTATTTGGTCAGTCATAATAGATAAAGATTATGGGTTAGTAAATGCTTCTGCATATTCCTTAGTGACGGGGATATGCAGAAGAAGTTTGTGTCATTTTTGCGAATGGTTTCAGCGGCTGGCTTTCATGGCGCGTATTACGGCAGAGGTGAATCCGGCATGTTCCAGTTCGTTCAGCCCCTTGATGGTGATGCCGCCCGGAGTGGTAACCTTGTCAATTTCCACTGACGGATGTGTATCGTTGTTGAGAATCAGTCGGGCTGCTCCTTCGAGCGACTGTGCTACCATGCGCATGGATTCGTTGGGCGAAATACCCATCTCTATGCCTGCCTGCATGGCTGCCTGTACGTATTTCAGCGCATAGGCGATGCCGCACGATGAGAGGGCGGTAGCCGCTTCGAGCTGTTTTTCGCTGATAAGCATGGCAAGTCCCATTTCATTGAAGATGTTAAGCAGTAACTGAGTCTGTTCGTCCGAGGCGTTACGTCCGCAGATAAGCGTCATGCTGGCCTTTTCGGAGATGGCCGTGTTTGGGATAATGCGGAAGATTGGCATTTCCGGGTCAACGAAGTGTGCCACTTCTTCAATGGATATTCCGGCAGCCAGCGATACCAGCATCTGGGGGCGTTGGGGGTGGATGGGTCTCAGCACCTCTTCTACCTTCCAGGGTTTTACTGCTAGAATGATAATATCGGCATTGCGTGTGGCTTCCTTATTGTCGTTGGTTGTATTGATTTCGGGGAAACGTTCTTTCAGTTTTTCCAGCTTCTCGTTATGAGGGTTGGAGACTGTAATGTCCTTGGCGTTGATAAACTGGCTTTGTGCCAGTCCGCATGCAATGGCTGCTCCCATATTGCCTGCGCCGATAATTGTTATTCTCATATCAATGGTATTAATTTGGTTTTCAACTGTAGCAAAGGTAGAAAAGTAAATAATAAAAAGAAATTATTTCGACAATATATTTGCGAATCCTTCTGTTAAGGAATGTGTGGTGTGAAAAAAGCATCCGGCAATTGCACATATCGGTGTAAATGATGCAATTGCCGGGTGGGGCAGACCTGTGAAGTCCTTATGCCTGGTTATGCCGTGAAGATGAAGTTGCCGGATGGAAAGACAGCCCGGCGACTCGTTTCCGGACGCCGGGCTGTTTATTGGTATTTACTTTGGAAGAATGTTTTTGGGAGCGAGACTTTTAATTTTTTGATTCCCAATATAAAGTTTATCTTTAGGCTAGAGATACATATCTTTAAGTTAGAGATACGTGTACTTAGCTTAGAGATACATGTACTTAGGCTAAAGATAGAGTTTTACTCCTGTGTTGTTTATGTATTTGTCTTGTCGTCAGCACTGTTTATGCCAGCAGTGACTTGAACCGTTTCAGGAACTCGTCGCTCTCTTCCATGCTCAGGCAGAGCGGTGGCAACAGACGGATGACGTTTGTACCGCTGGCACCGGTGAATACATGCTGCTCGTAGATGAGGCGTTTGCGGAGTTCCTGTACCGGCTGGTCGAACTCGATACCAATCATCAGTCCTTCGCCGCGCACTTCCTTGATGCCGTCAATCTTCTTCAGTTCGTCTATCAGGTGTTGTCCTACCTTGGCTGCATTGTCTACCAGGCGGTCGCTCTCCATGACATCGAGCACTGCAAGGGCTGCGCTGCATGCCAGATGGTTGCCTCCGAAGGTGGTTCCCAGCTGTCCGTATACGGGTTTGAACTTGGGACTGATGAGTACACCTCCCATGGGGAATCCGTTGGCTATGCCTTTGGCTACAGTTATCATGTCAGGACGGATGCCGGCATGCTGGTGAGCGAAGAACTTTCCGCTCCGGCCGTAACCCGACTGAATCTCATCGAGAATAAGAACAGTCCCGGTCTGGTCGCACAGCTCTCTCAAGGCTTTCAGGAATGCCGGTTTGGGGATGCGTATTCCGCCCACACCCTGTATGCCTTCGATGATGACAGCGCATACATCGCCCTTTTCGAGTTCAGCCTTTGCACCTTCGATATCGTTCAGTTCGAGGAAGGTTACATGGCTGTTGGCATTGACGGGAGCAATGATTTTCGGATTGTTGGTTGCTTCAACGGCCAGGGATGTACGTCCGTGAAAGGCCTTGCTGAATGATACAACGCGTGTGCGTCCGTTATGGAACGATGCCAGTTTGAGTGCGTTCTCATTGGCTTCGGCACCCGAGTTGATAAGGAACAGACTGTAGTCTTCATATCCGCAGGCTTTGCCCAGACGTTCGGCCAGCTGCTGCTGAAGCTTGTTGATGACCGAGTTGGAGTAGAAACCGAGTTGAGCCACCTGGTTGCTGATAGCTTCTACATAATGCGGATGAGCGTGTCCGATGGAGATAACGGCATGACCACCGTAAAGGTCGAGGTATTCGGTATTGTTCTCGTCCCATACGTGGCAACCTTTTCCTTTTACTATATTAATATTAAATAAAGGATATACGTCGAATAGTTCCATAATTAAATGAAGAATTAGGAATGAAGAATGAAGAATTTTTCCGGTGTGTTCCTACGTTAATTCTTCATTCTTCTTCATGTTGTTTTTTACCGTTCGGATGGAGGAAACGAGCAGGGCGATGAGTTCGCCGCAATCGTTTTCCATACTGTCGAACGAAATCTCGTTTATGTATTGTGAATGCTTCATTAAAAAGCGCTCGGCTTCAGTCTCAAACCTACGGTCTCTTCCAGATTGAACATCAGGTTCATGTTATGCACGGCCTGTCCACTGGCACCTTTCAGCAGGTTGTCAATGCAAGAGACGATAAGCAGCTTGTTGCCGTATTTCTCCAGATGGATAAGGCACTTGTTGGTGTTTACCACCTGTTTCAGGTCAATGTTCTCTTTTACGATATGCGTGAAAGAGTCTTTGGCATAATACTCTTCATAGATTCGTTCAATCTCCTCCAGACTTACCTGGGTTTTTACCACGAGGGTGGCGAATATGCCACGGGGGAAGTCACCGCGGTAGGGGATGAAATCAATTTCGGAGTCGAAACTGTTTTGCAGTTGTTTCAGTGACTGCTTGATTTCGGGCACATGCTGGTGATTGAAGGCTTTGTAGATGCTGATATTGTTATTGCGCCAGCTGAAGTGACTGGTGGCGCCCGGCTTTACTCCGGCACCGGTGCTTCCGGTGATGGCGTTGACCGATATGTCATCGTTCAGCATCAGGTGTTTGGCAAGCGGAAGCAGTCCCAGCTCGATGCAGGTAGCAAAGCATCCCGGATTGGCCACATACTTGCTCTTGCAGATGGTGCGGCGGTTCAGTTCCGGCAGACCGTATATGAAATTGTGCTCCTCGCTCTTGATACGGAAATCCATTGAGAGGTCGATGATTTTCAGCTCTTCGGGGATGTTGTGGCACTCAAGGAATTTCTTGGTGTCTCCGTGAGCCGTGCAGAAGAACAGTACGTCGATGTCGTCGAGCGGAAGCTCATCGGTAAACGTGAGCTCTGTCTCACCGTAAAGGCCTTCGTGCACTTCCGTAATCTTGTGGCCTGCATGGCTGTTGCTGTTAATGAACACGATTTCCGCGTCGGGATGATTGATGAGCAGGCGAATCAGTTCGCCTGCCGTATATCCTGCGCCTCCAATTATTCCAACTTTTATCATGGCAATTATATTTTTTCGTCTTTATGGTTATTGTAGTATACTCTTAGCGGGGTAGACAATACCTTGATAAATCCTTTGGCATCTTCGGCTGTCCATCCTTTCTGCATTTCACCGTATTCGCCGAACTTGGTCTTAACCAGGTCGTCGGGAGAGTCAACTCCTACGGTAGAGAACGAGAGCGGACGCAGTTCAAGGATAACCGTTCCGTTCACATTGCGCTGTGATTCCTGAAGCATGGCCTCGATGTCGCGCATTACCGGCTCCAGATACTGGCTTTCGTGCAGGAACATGCCGTACCAGTTGGCTACCTGGTCTTTCCAGTACTGCTGCCATTTGCTCAGGGTGTATTTTTCAAGGAAACGGTGTGCTCCGATGATGAGCATCGGTGCGGCGGCTTCAAAGCCTACACGTCCCTTGATACCGATGATGGTGTCGCCCACGTGCATGTCACGTCCGATGCCGTATGCGGCTCCTATCTCTTCGATTTTCTGAATGGCCTTTATCTTGTCTTCAAATACCTGTCCGTTTACCGCATGGATTTCACCATTCTTGAATTCCAGTTTCAGCTGTTCGCTGCCGGTCTTGGTAACCTGTTTCAGGTAAGCATCTTCAGGAAGTCCCTGTGCAGAATCCAGAATCTCTCCTCCGCAGATGGATGTTCCCCACAGACCTACGTTATAAGAGTATTTCAGTTTGGTGAAGTCGGCCTCAAAACCGTGTTCCTTCAGATAGTTGATTTCATATTCGCGACTGAGGGCCATGTCACGGGTCAGAGTGATGATTTCCACATCGGGTGCCAGCACCAGGAAAGTCATGTCAAAGCGTACCTGGTCATTGCCGGCACCGGTTGAGCCGTGTGCGATGGCATGTGCTCCTATTTCATTGGCATAACGGGCTATGGCGAGTGCCTGGAAAATACGTTCGGAGCTTACGGAAATAGGATAGGTGCCGTTACGCAAAACATTTCCGAATACCATGTATTTCAGGCTCTTTTCATAATACTCTTGGGTGACGTCAAGTGTCACATACTCTTTGGCTCCCAGCTTGTAGGCGTTCTCTTCGTTCTTTTTCAGCTGTTCGGCACTGAATCCGCCGGTATTGGCGCATGCCGCATAAACTTCATATCCTTTTTCCTTGGCAAGATACATTACGGTAAACGAAGTGTCAAGTCCTCCGCTGAATGCCACTACTACTTTCTTTTTCTCTTCCATAGCGTTATTTGTTATTTTGTGCGTTGTTAATATTCATGTTTATCTGGTCATTGGGATGCTTTTCCGGATCATAGAGCATGGCGGTGCAGATGCAGTAACGTCGTCCGGTACGTTCCAATACATCGTGGTTGCAACAGCCCTCACATCCTTTCCAGAAAGCGTCGTCGTTTGTCAGTTCGGCAAACGGCACGGGTACGTATCCCAGTTCGGTATTTATTTTCATTACGGCTCCTCCGCTGGTCAGTCCGAAGAGCTTGGCATGCGGCCATCGCAGACGCGACAGCGTAAACGCCGCACGTTTGATTCGTTTGGCCAGTCCGTGTCCTCTGAACTTCTCGACTACAATCAGTCCGGAGTTGGCTACGTATTGTTTGTTCCCCCAGCTCTCTATATAACAGAAACCGGCAAATTCGTTTCCGTGCAATGCGATGATGGCTTTGCCTTCTTTCATTTTCTGTGCCACGTATTCATGGGTTCGTTTGGCAATGCCAGTACCTCTCACTTTAGCTGCAGCTGTAATTGTTTCAAGGATAGTGTCGACATAAACCTCGTGTGAGGCATCGGCAACCATAACGTCAATTTGGTCCATTTCCATAATTAAATCGACAATTTGTATATTTATTCTTTTATTGTAATGCGTTTGTTAGAACTGTATGTTCGGAATAATGCGGCGGAGCGATTTCACTACTTCGGTGCGTGTTACTCCTTCGTTCAGAATCATCATGATAGTATCGTCTCCGGCAATCGTTCCCAGAATCTCTTCAATGTGTCCGTTATCTATATCGTAGGCTATGCTGCTGGCATATCCGGGTCGGGTGCGTATCACCGCTACGTTTCCTGAAAAGCGCAGAGAGATAAACCCGTTGGAAATAGGCATGTTGGCTATGGGGTGCGGCTCGCTGATACGTTTGTATAGCGTATTGTTGGGCAATACATAGATATACTTTCCGCTGATGCTGGCAGCTTTGGCTACTTTGAGCTGTTTCAGGTCTCTCGACAGAGTGGCCTGAGTCAGGTTGTAACCTTCAAGTGTCAGTTCCTTCAACAGTTCTTCCTGGCTTCCTATTTCTTTGGTCGAAATGATAATCTTGATAGAATCGAGACGGCTGCTTTTATTTTTCATACTGCATAATTATTCTAAAAACCGGGGCAAATATAGTAATAATATTCAATTTGCTGCATAAAAATAAACTCTTTTTCATTTTTATACGCTATAAATATGCATTCTTTTGCTTTTCCTTAAGGGAAAGGGGTATAAAAATCATAAAAAGAAGCGGCATGTTTAAAATATTTCCGTACATTTGCTTCATTATTAAAACATTGTAAAATACAAACCTAAAACAACGATTACCGTATGGAGAACATGAACTTTTTTGCCGTAGACTTGGGAGCAACTAGCGGTAGAACGATTCTTGGAAAAATATGTGATAAAAAGATAGAGTTGACAGAGTTGACTCGTTTCCCCAACAATATAATTGAAACAGGCGGACATTTTTACTGGGATATATATGCCTTGTATCTTGAAATCATCAAAGGCCTGAAGAAAGTGGCTCAGGAAAACATTCAGATTAATTCAATCGGTATCGATACATGGGGAGTGGACTTTGTGTTCATTGGCAAAGACGGAGCCATCTTGCGTAATCCTTACTGTTATCGTGACCCTCATACGGTAGGCGCCCCCGAAGAATACTTTACCCACATTTCACGTGAACGTGTGTATGACATTACCGGTATACAAATCATGAACTTCAACTCTCTGTTCCAGCTTTCGACCCTTCACCGCAACAAGTGTTCGGCTCTGGAGGCTGCCGACAAGATTCTGTTCATGCCCGATGCTCTTTCATATATGCTCACCGGAGAGATGGTGACTGAATATACCATTGCATCTACTTCACAGATACTGAATCCGCGCACCAAACGTTTTGAGAAGGAACTGCTTGATGTGGTTGGTGTGAAGGAAGAACAGTTCGGACGTTTCGTCTTCCCGGGTGAGAAAATTGGTGTGCTGAGCGAGGAAGTGCAGAAGATGACCGGTCTGGGAGCTGTTCCGGTGATTGCTGTTGCCGGACATGATACCGCTTCGGCCGTTGCAGCCGTGCCTGCACGCAATGCCAACTTTGCATACCTGAGTTCAGGTACATGGTCGCTGATGGGTATCGAAGTAAAAGATGCCATTATCAACAAAGACAGTTACGACAAGAACTTTACCAACGAAGGCGGCGTGGAAGGAACCACCCGTTTCCTCAAAAATATATGCGGTATGTGGCTGCTTGAGCGCTGCCGTAAAGAGTGGGAGGCAACCAACAATTATTCGTATACCGAACTGATTGATGCCGCATTGGCCGTACCGGCATTCCGCAGTGTAATCAATCCGGATGCTCCTTGTTTTGCCAACCCGACATCAATGATTGATGCCATCCGCAACTATTGCGCGCAGACCGGTCAGCCTGTGCCTGAGACTTACGGCGAACTTACCCGCTGTATTTTCGACAGTCTGGCACTGCGTTACCGTCAGGTATTCGGATACATGCAGGAGATGGCACCGTTCAAGATTGAGCGTCTGCACGTAATTGGCGGAGGTTCACGAAACAACCTGCTGAACCAGTTTACCTGCAACGCCGTAGGAGTGCCCGTAACCGCAGGTCCGTCAGAAGGTACTGCACTGGGTAACATCATGCTGCAAGCCAAGGCTTTCGGACTGGTTGACACCGTGCAGCAGATGCGCGACATGATAGGCCAGTCAATCGAGCTTGCCGAGTTTGAGCCGAAAGATGCCGCTGAGTGGGATGCTGCATATGCGAAATACCTGTCAGTTTATCGTGAAGATATCTGATGAGGCTGCCTGATAGAAACAGAAACACATTATTTTACTTAATTGAAAATATATTATTATGAAAGAAGAACTTGTAAAAAAAGCCTATGAAGTAGCCAAAGAACGCTATGCTGCCGTAGGAGTAGATGTAGAAAAAGTGTTGGATACACTTCAGAAGATTGAAATCTCAATGCACTGCTGGCAAACCGACGACGTAGTTGGTTTCGAACCGAAAGCAGGAGCTTTGTCTGGTGGTATCCAGACTACCGGAAACTATCCCGGTAAAGCACGCAATATTGACGAGGTTCGTAAGGACTTGGAATTTGCCATGTCATTGCTGCCTGCAAAACAACGTGTTAACCTTCACGAAATCTACGGTGATTTCCAGGGTAAGTTCGTTGACCGTGACCAATGCACCATCGACCTGTTCAAGAGCTGGATGGACTGGGCTGACGAACAAGGTGTAAAACTTGACTTCAACTCATCTTCATTCTCTCACCCGAAGAGCGGAAACCTTTCTCTTTCTAATCCTGACAAGGGCATCCGTGACTTCTGGATTGAGCATACCAAACGTTGCCGTCAGATTGCCGACGAAATCGGTAAGCATCAGGGAGATACCTGCTACATGAACCTTTGGGTACACGATGGTAGCAAGGACATCACTTTGAACCGTATGAAATACCGTGAGCTGTTCAACGACTCACTCGACCAGATTTTTGCAGAGAAATACGACCACATGAAGACCGGTTTGGAAAGCAAGGTATTCGGTATCGGTCTGGAACACTATACTGTAGGCTCTAACGAATTCTGCATGGGATATGCTACCAAACACCAGACTTACCTGACCATCGATACCGGTCACTATCATCCGACAGAAGTTGCTGCTGACAAGGTTTCGTCTGCACTGCTCTTCGTTCCGGGACTTATCCTTCACGTGAGCCGTCCTATCCGTTGGGACTCAGACCACGTTACTCTGATGGACGACGCTACTACCGAACTGTTCCAGGAACTGGTACGTTGCGACGCGCTTGACCGTACAGCTATCGCACTCGACTACTTCGATGCTTCAATCAACCGTATCGGTGCTTACGTTATCGGTACCCGTGCAGCACAGAAGAGCCTGTTGCGTGCATTGCTTGAGCCGCTGGCTATCCTGCGCAAGTACGAAGCAGAAGAAAAAGGCTTCCAGCGTCTGGCTCTGCTCGAAGAGGCTAAGGCATTGCCTTGGAACGCCGTATGGGATATGTTCTGCTTGAAGAACAATGTACCTGTAGGTGAAGAGTTCATTCCTGAAGTTGAAAGATACGAGGCTGAAGTAACTTCAAAGAGATAAATCGTTCTTTTTTTGGAATATGCTGAAAGGTTAATGGCGGTATTTGCTCCGCCACTAACCTTTACTTATATTATCAAGGACATATGGAAATCGTATTAGGACTATTGATTATTGCGGTTGGAGCATTCTGTCAGTCCAGCTGCTATGTACCTATTAATAAGATTAAACAGTGGAGCTGGGAGTCATACTGGATAGTACAGGGTGTGTTTGCCTGGCTGGTGTTCCCGTTTCTCGGAGCCTTGCTGGCTGTTCCTGAGGGACGTTCTCTCTTTGAAATCTATGCGGCCAATCCGACCGATGCCTTGTGGTCAATGTTCTTCGGTGTACTATGGGGAGTAGGAGGCTTGACCTTCGGTCTGTCCATGCGTTACCTGGGTGTAGCTTTGGGACAGTCTATCGCGCTGGGTACCTGTGCCGGACTCGGAACCATCCTTACACCGATATTTACCGGTAATACGGGTGATCTTACCACTCCCGTCATCGTGGGTGTAATCGTGACTCTGCTGGGTATTGCCATCATCGGATATGCCGGAAGCCTGAAGTCGGCCAGTCTGAGCGAGGAGGAGAAGAAAGAGGCCGTAAAGGACTTCAACTTTACCAAAGGTATCATCGTGGCACTTCTTGCCGGATTCATGAGCGCCTGCTTCAGCATCGGACTCGGTTTCGGAGAGAGTCTCTGCTTTGCCGAGAGTGCCGACATCTATAAGACATTGCCCGCCACCTTCATGGTGACACTGGGTGGATTTATCACGAACGCCATTTACTGCTTCTATCAGAACTCGAAGAACCATACATGGGCCGACTACGGAAAGAGCTCGCTCTATGTGAACAACATCCTGTTTTGCGCGCTGGCCGGTGTGCTGTGGTACAGCCAGTTCTTCGGACTGAGTCTGGGCAAGGGTTTCCTTACCGATTCGCCCGTACTGCTCACCTTCTCGTGGTGTATCCTGATGTCGCTCAACGTAACTTTCTCAAACGTATGGGGCATCATCCTGAAAGAATGGAAGGGATGTACAAGCAAGACCATCACCGTGCTGGTAGTGGGACTGATTGTGCTTATCATCTCCTCATTCCTTCCTCAGCTCTTGAAATAATATTATTAAACAATTCATTAAAATACAACTTATTATGAAATCAATACTAGAAGGACGTCCGGCTCTTGCAAAGGAAGTAAACAAGGTTGCAGAGGTTGCCGGATATTTGTGGCAGAAAGGCTGGGCCGAGCGTAACGGTGGTAACATTACCATCAACGTTACCGAGTTTGTTGACGACGAAATCCGTCAGATGGTTCCCATCAGCGAAGTGAAACCTATCGGTGTAACTCTTCCGAACCTGAAAGGATGCTATTTCTACTGCAAGGGAACCAACATGCGTATGCGAGACCTGGCACGCTGGCCGATGGAAAACGGTTCTGTAATCCGTATTCTTGATGACTGCGCCAGCTATGTAATCATTGCCGACAATCCGGTTCGCCCTACCTCTGAGTTGCCCTCACACCTGAGCGTGCACAACTGGCTGATTGGTACCGGTTCAAACTACAAGGCTACCGTTCATACTCATCCTATCGAACTCATTGCCATGAGTCATACCAATAAATTCCTTGAAAAAGACGTGCTTACCAATCTGTTGTGGAGTATGATTCCCGAGACTAAGGCATTCTGTCCGCGTGGTTTGGGTATCATTCCTTATCAGTTGCCGGGTTCTGCCGAGCTGGCTAACGCCACACTGAAAGAGCTTGAAGACTACGACGTGGTAATGTGGGAGAAACACGGTGTGTTTGCCGTAGGCGAAGATGCCATGACAGCTTTCGACCAGATTGACGTGCTCACCAAGTCTGCTCAAATCTACATCAATGCCAAATGCATGGGTTATGAACCCGACGGCATGAGCCAGGAACAGATGAAAGAAATGTCGGTTGCCTTCAACCTGCCGAAATAATCGGTCTGTATAGCTCATACTGACATATATGTCCCCTTGTTCTCTTTTTGCCTTTCCGGCAAAGACGGAGCAAGGGGATTTTCGTATATATAAAGGTATGTTTCCTTTGCACGGACTACTGTTTTTTTTCTTCTACCCGTAGAGCCGTTTGTTGAGCCTTGGTCGCCAGCGTGCTGAGCCTTAACTCCCAGCGTGCTGGGGCTTGGTCGCCAATACGCTGAGCCTTGGTCGCCAGTAAAGTACTCTTTTTCTTGCTTTTCTGGATTTGAATGCTTATTTTTGAGAATTCCTATATAGAGAGAGGTTGGAAATATGGAGAGTCATGATAACTCCCTTCTATTTGTATTCTTTTAATAAGAAACATCAGCTGGTGTAATAACCGGAAAGCATTGGGAAAGGAAGTTTGGGAATATATAGTCAGAAAGGAGGTATTTGGTCAATGGAAAGAATATTATCAGTAATTGTAGTCAAATAGATATGCTTTTATGGATGATAAATAATTGGATTTACTTATGGTGAAACGTTTATTATTATTAATAGGCTTATTTTGTTCTGTAACGTTATATGGACAAAAGGATTATGTATTGGAAAAACGAGATACGGGTTTCTCGTCGTTTTATAAAATTGAAGCGCCTGATGCCTGGGAACAGCGGAATGTTTTTGTGAAAGGAAAAAAACTTTATATGGGCATTAATCCACCATCAGTTGAGTATTGGCAGAAACTGGTAAAATCCGTTCGACAAACTTATATTCCACCCCAACTAGTTCAAAAAATGGTAGAAGCAAAAACTACGTTATCCGTTCATTTTGTATTTGACCATGAAGGCAATATGATAGATGTCAGACTGATGGCTGGTGCTCAAATCTTTCAGTTCTTAACCAAAAAACAGTTGGTTGAGATTTATCGTCATTTTTGGACGATAAAAGTTCCTGTGAGCAATTGTTTTGGAAGTGATCAGTATTTTCAAGGACAGATGTCGTTGTTACCTATAGAAAAGAAAGAGGTAGATTGGGAATCATTGAAAAAGCGACATGTGCGTTTGAAGGAATCTGAAGAACCTGATAACTAAAAACTCAAAAGATAGAGAGCATATTAAGTGCATTTTGAGTTAGTCTCTTATATGCTATTACAGATAGGAAAAGAAGAGCCAGCAGTAAAGGCTTTTTTGACTTCACGGATACTGTCCGAATATTTGTAATCTCGTTATGAAGTCGTAACTAGATATGAGCAAATGGGGTGTTATGATGTCGCACTCCAATGTGCATAAGAAACATAGCCCTTTCTTTGAAAAGCCGTGTATTACATTTTAAAGTAGTTTCAAGAGTATGAATCAAGTCATGATGTAAGCATTGAACATCCTCGTATGGCGGAAAAGAAATGGAAACAGGTAAGAAGACGGGCAGAGGCAGCCATGTTTGCGAGAGTAAAGAAATACCTGAAACTGGGTGCAACGGGGTAGGATAGGGCCGGTTTTGTTACAAAACTATATCCTCTTAGGGTTAACTTCTTATAAAAAATGCAAAAATGGCCAATCTTGTGATTTTAAGATTATAAACCTATTGCTAATTAAAATGTTATTAGTAACTTTGCAGCCCGAAAAGTATATTTTCGCCTGAGTAGAAAAAGTAACAAAACAATATATAACAATTAAAAATCAAACAAAATGCCTACTATTCAACAATTAGTAAGAAAAGGAAGAAAGGTTTTGGTTGAGAAGAGTAAATCTCCAGCGTTGAGCGCATGTCCTCAAAGACGTGGTGTTTGCGTGAGAGTATATACTACTACTCCGAAAAAACCGAATTCAGCAATGCGTAAAGTTGCTCGTGTGAAACTGACAAATCAGAAGGAGGTTAACTCTTACATTCCGGGAGAAGGACACAACTTGCAAGAGCACTCAATCGTTTTGGTTCGTGGTGGTCGTGTGAAAGACCTTCCGGGTGTACGTTATCACATCGTTCGTGGTACTTTGGATACTGCCGGTGTAGCTAACCGTACTCAACGTCGTTCTAAATACGGTGCTAAACGCCCGAAACCAGGACAGGCTCCAGCAGCAAAAGGTAAGAAATAATCCTGCTGATTGAAATTTAACTATTTATTAAAACGTTTTGGTTTGTTGGAAAATGCTTAAGGGTTGAGTAAATGCTTCGGAGGAAGCGTTGAAGAAAACATTTGCAGCCTCAAACAAAACACTATTTTTCAAAACAAAATGAGAAAAGCAAAACCAAAAAAACGTGTGGTTCTTCCAGACCCTGTGTTTGGTGACCAAAAGGTTTCAAAATTTGTAAACCACTTGATGTATGACGGTAAGAAGAATACTTCATATGAAATCTTCTATACTGCATTGGAAAATGTAAAAGCAAAACTTCCTAACGAAGAGAAAACTCCTCTTGAAATCTGGAAAAAAGCTTTGGATAATGTAACTCCTCAAGTTGAGGTTAAATCTCGTCGTATTGGCGGTGCTACCTTCCAGGTTCCGACTGAAATCCGTCCGGATCGTAAAGAGTCAATCTCGATGAAAAACTTGATCCTTTTTGCTCGTAAACGTGGCGGTAAGTCAATGGCTGACAAGTTGGCTGCTGAAATTATCGATGCATTCAATGAGCAAGGTGGTGCATTCAAACGTAAAGAGGATATGCACCGTATGGCAGAAGCTAACCGTGCATTTGCTCACTTTAGATTCTAAAATCAGGTATTAATTCAATTATAAGAAAGCTAAGATGGCTAAACAAGATTTGCATTTGACTCGTAACATCGGTATCATGGCTCACATCGATGCCGGTAAAACCACAACTTCAGAACGTATCTTGTTCTACACCGGATTGACTCACAAGATTGGTGAGGTGCACGATGGTGCTGCAACAATGGACTGGATGGAGCAAGAACAGGAACGTGGTATTACCATTACTTCTGCTGCGACTACTACTCGCTGGAAATATGCTGGTAATACTTATAAAATTAACTTGATTGATACTCCGGGACACGTGGACTTTACTGCCGAAGTAGAACGTTCTTTGCGTGTTCTTGATGGTGCTGTTGCTGCTTACTGTGCAGTAGGTGGTGTTGAGCCTCAGTCAGAAACTGTATGGCGTCAGGCTGACAAGTACAATGTACCTCGTATCGGTTACGTTAACAAAATGGACCGTTCTGGTGCAGACTTCTTCGAAGTTGTTCGTCAAATGAAGGACGTGTTGGGCGCTAACCCATGTCCGGTTGTTATCCCTATCGGCTCAGAAGAAAACTTTAAAGGTGTAGTTGATTTGATTAAGATGAAGGCTATTCTGTGGCATGACGAAACAATGGGAGCTGACTATGATGTTGAAGATATACCTGCAAACTTGGTTGACGAGGCTAACGAGTGGAGAGATAAAATGCTCGAAAAAGTAGCTGAATTCGACGAAGCTTTGATGGAGAAATATTTTGATGATCCTTCTACTATCACCGAAGAGGAAATCTTGCGTGCTTTGCGTGCAGGAACACTGAAGATGGAAATCGTTCCGATGCTTTGTGGTTCTTCTTTCAAGAACAAGGGTGTGCAGACTTTGCTTGACTATGTTTGTGCTTTCTTGCCTTCACCATTGGATACTCCGAATATCGTGGGTACAAATCCTGAAACTGGTGCAGAAGAAGACCGTAAACCGGATGAAGATGAAAAGACTGCAGCTCTTGCATTCAAGATTGCAACTGACCCGTATGTAGGTCGTCTGACATTCTTCCGTGTATACTCTGGTAAGGTTGTTGCCGGTTCATATATCTTCAATACCCGTTCTGGAAAGAAAGAACGTGTTTCTCGTCTGTTCCAGATGCACTCTAACAAACAGAATCCTGTTGACCTTGTAAGCGCAGGTGATATCGGTGCAGGTGTTGGATTCAAGGATATCCGTACTGGTGATACTTTGTGTGATGAAGAAGCACCAATCGTATTGGAATCTATGGACTTCCCGGAACCGGTTATCGGTATTGCAGTTGAGCCGAAGACTCAGAAAGATATGGATAAGCTTTCTAACGGTTTGGCTAAGCTGGCTGAAGAAGACCCGACATTTACAGTACGTACCGACGAGCAGACTGGTCAGACAGTTATCTCTGGTATGGGTGAGCTTCACTTGGATATCATTATCGACCGTTTGAAACGTGAATTTAAAGTAGAATGTAATCAGGGTCGTCCTCAAGTTAACTATAAGGAAGCTGTTACCAAGACTGTTAACCTTCGTGAGGTTTACAAGAAACAATCTGGTGGTCGTGGTAAGTTCGCTGATATCATTGTTAACGTTGGTCCGGTTGACGAAGACTATAAGGAAGGTGGATTGCAGTTTATCAATGAAGTTACTGGTGGTAACATTCCTAAGGAATTCATCCCTTCAGTACAGAAAGGTTTCCAGACCGCTATGAAGAATGGTGTCTTGGCAGGATTCCCGCTCGATTCATTGAAAGTAACTTTGCTTGACGGTTCATTCCACCCGGTTGACTCTGACCAGTTGTCTTTCGAAATCTGTGCAATTCAGGCTTACAAGAATGCTTGCGTTAAGGCAGGTCCGGTTCTGATGGAGCCGATTATGAAGCTGGAAGTTGTAACTCCGGAAGAAAACATGGGTGATGTTATCGGTGACTTGAACAAACGTCGTGGACAGGTTGAAGGTATGGAATCTAGCCGTTCTGGAGCACGTATTGTAAAAGCTATGGTGCCACTGGCAGAAATGTTCGGTTATGTAACAGCTTTGCGTACTATCACTTCAGGTCGTGCAACCTCTTCAATGACTTACGATCATCACGCACAGGTTTCTGCTTCTATTGCAAAAGCAGTGCTTGAAGAAGTTAAAGGTCGCGTAGACTTAGTATAAAACTTATCGGGAAGCAGGTTAGCGAATGACTCTTAACCTGCATCCCACTTTTAAATAACTATTAAATAATCATTTTACTGATGAGTCAAAAAATTAGAATTAAACTGAAATCCTACGATCACAACTTGGTAGACAAATCTGCTGAGAAGATTGTAAAGACAGTAAAGGCTACAGGAGCTATCGTTAGTGGTCCTATTCCATTGCCAACTCACAAACGTATCTTTACTGTAAACCGTTCAACATTCGTTAATAAGAAATCTCGTGAACAGTTTGAGCTTTCTTCTTACAAACGTTTGATTGATATCTATAGCTCAACAGCTAAGACTGTAGATGCTTTGATGAAGTTAGAGTTGCCGAGTGGTGTAGAAGTAGAAATTAAAGTTTAACGTTAAAAATTAACTGAAATGCCAGGATTATTAGGAAAGAAAATCGGAATGACATCCGTTTTCAGTGCTGATGGAAAAAATGTTCCATGCACTGTTATCGAAGCTGGTCCTTGTGTAGTTACTCAGATTAAGAGTATTGAAAAAGATGGCTATGAGGCTGTTCAAGTAGGTTTCCAAGATGCAAAGGAAAAACACACTACAAAACCTCTGATGGGTCACTTTAAAAAAGCTGGAGTAACTCCAAAGAGACACTTGGCCGAGTTCAAGAATTTTGAAGGTGAATTAAACTTGGGTGATGTTATCACTGTAGAACTGTTCAATGACTCTGCTTATGTAGATGTTATCGGAACTTCTAAGGGTAAAGGTTACCAAGGTGTTGTAAAAAGACATGGTTTTGGTGGTGTAGGCCAGACTACTCACGGACAGCACAACCGCGCTCGTAAACCGGGTTCTATCGGTGCATGTTCTTACCCTGCAAAAGTATTCAAAGGAATGCGCATGGCAGGACAAATGGGTGGTGACCGCGTAACTACTCACAACTTACAGGTATTAAAAGTGATTCCAGAACACAATCTTCTTTTAATCAAAGGTTCTGTTCCGGGTTGCAAAGGTTCAATCGTAATAATTGAGAAATAATGGAAGTTAACGTATATAATATTAAAGGTCAAGAGACTGGAAGAAAGGTAGCGTTAAATGAATCTATCTTCGGAATTGAACCCAATGATCACGCTATTTACTTGGCTGTAAAACAGTACATGGCTAACCAACGCCAGGGAACTCACAAATCAAAAGAAAGAAGCGAAGTCAGCGGTTCAACACGTAAATTAGGTCGTCAGAAAGGTGGAGGCGGCGCTCGTCGTGGTGATATCAACTCTCCGGTATTGGTAGGTGGAGGACGTGTTTTTGGTCCTAAACCACGTGATTATTGGTTTAAGTTAAACAAAAAGGTAAAGGATTTGGCTCGTAACTCTGCATTGTCTTACAAAGCACAGGAAAATGCAATCGTTGTAGTTGAAGACTTTAGCTTTGAAGCTCCTAAGACTAAGGAATTTGTAGATATCGTAAATAATCTTAAAATTTCTGACAAGAAGTTGCTTTTGGTTTTGCCGGCTGCTGATAAAAATGTATTTTTGTCGGCCCGTAACATCAAACGTGCAAATGTTATAATCGCTTCTGCTCTGAATACTTATAAGGTTTTGGAGGCAGATACTCTTGTGATTACTGAAAGCTCATTGAAGAGCATTGATAACTTTGTAAAATAAGGAGGCTTAGGTAATGGGAATTATAATTAAACCGTTAGTAACTGAAAAAATGACTTCGATATCCGAAAAGAGCAATCGTTTCGGATTTATTGTGCGTCCGGAAGCTAACAAGATAGAAATTAAGAACGCAGTTGAAGCTTTGTATAATGTTACTGTAGTTGACGTAAACACTATTAGATATTCTGGTAAGAATAAGACTCGTTATACTAAAGCTGGAATTGTTAGAGGTCGTACAAACGCTTACAAAAAAGCTATTGTGACCTTGAAAGAGGGCGATACTATTGATTTTTATAGCAATATTTAATAAAAGATGGCAGTACGTAAATTTAAGCCCACAACACCGGGGCAGAGACATAAGATTATTGGTACTTTTGAAGAGATTACTGCATCTGTACCAGAAAAATCTCTTGTATGTGGAAAACGTTCGACTGGTGGTCGCAACAACGTAGGTAAAATGACTGTACGTTACATTGGTGGCGGTCACAAGAGAAAATTCAGATTTATTGACTTCAAGAGAAATAAGGACGGTGTTCCAGCAGTGGTTAAAACAATCGAATACGATCCAAACCGTTCGGCTCGTATCGCTCTGTTGTTTTATGCTGATGGAGAAAAAAGATACATCATTGCTCCTAATGGACTGAAAGTAGGAAGCACTTTGATGTCTGGTGAGACAGCAGCGCCTGAGATTGGTAATGCTCTTCCTCTTCAGAATATCCCCGTTGGTACTGTAATTCACAATATCGAATTACGTCCGGGTCAAGGTGCAGCCTTGGTTAGATCAGCTGGTAATTTTGCTCAGTTAACTTCGAGAGAAGGTAAATACTGTGTTATTAAGTTGCCTTCAGGTGAAGTAAGACAAATCCTTAGTGCTTGTAAGGCTACTATTGGTAGTGTAGGTAACTCTGATCACGCTCTGGAAAGTTCTGGTAAAGCAGGACGCTCTCGCTGGTTAGGTCTTCGTCCTCACAACCGTGGTGTTGTAATGAACCCTGTTGATCACCCGATGGGTGGTGGTGAAGGACGTGCTTCAGGAGGTCATCCGAGATCACGCAAGGGATTGTATGCTAAGGGCTTGAAGACTAGAGCTCCGAAGAAACAATCTTCTAAGTACATTATCGAAAGAAGAAAGTAATAACAAGGTTAATTGAGTAAATTATGAGTCGTTCATTAAAAAAAGGTCCATATATTAACGTCAAACTTGAAGGCAAAGTGCTTGCTATGAATGAAAGTGGCAAGAAGTCTGTTGTTAAAACTTGGGCTAGAGCTTCAATGATTTCCCCTGATTTCGTAGGGCATACTATTGCAGTTCATAACGGAAATAAGTTTATTCCTGTTTATATTACAGAAAACATGGTAGGACACAAGTTGGGTGAATTTGCACCTACTCGTACTTTCCGTGGACACGCAGGTAATAAGAAAAAATAAACAGGTATTTGTTCTGAAATAATAAAGTAAAATAAATAAATGGGAGCAAGAAAAAGAATTTCGGCTGAAAAAAGAAAAGAGGCCCTTAAGACCATGTATTTTGCAAAGTTGCAAAATGTTCCTACCTCTCCGCGAAAGATGCGTTTGGTTGCGGATATGATTCGTGGTATGGAAGTGAACAGAGCACTTGGAGTCTTGAAGTTTTCTTCTAAAGAAGCTTCTGCAAGAGTGGAAAAACTGTTGCGCTCTGCTATTGCTAACTGGGAACAGAAAAACGATCGCAAGGCTGAAGACGGCGAATTGTTTGTAACTAAGATTTTTGTTGATTGTGGTGCTACCTTGAAACGTATGAGACCAGCTCCACAGGGAAGAGGTTACAGAATCCGCAAACGTTCTAACCACGTGACTTTGTTTGTTGATACAAAGAATACTAACGATAATCAAAATTAAGAGTAATGGGACAAAAAGTTAATCCGATTAGCAACCGTCTGGGAATTATTAGAGGATGGGATTCAAATTGGTACGGTGGCAAAGATTTTGGTGATGCTTTGCTCGAGGATAGCAAAATCCGTAAGTATTTGAACGCCAGACTTGCAAAAGCTAGTGTTTCGAGAATTGTTATCGAACGTACACTGAAACTTATAACTATAACTGTTTGTACTGCTCGTCCGGGAATTATCATTGGTAAAGGTGGTCAGGAAGTTGATAAGTTGAAGGAAGAATTGAAGAAGATCACCGACAAGGATATTCAAATCAATATCTTTGAAATTAAGAGACCTGAACTTGATGCTGTGATTGTAGCAAATAATATTGCACGCCAGGTAGAAGGTAAAATTGCATATCGCCGCGCTATCAAAATGGCTATTGCAAATACCATGCGTATGGGTGCTGAAGGTATCAAGGTCTTAATCTCTGGACGTTTGAATGGTGCAGAAATGGCACGTTCAGAAATGTATAAGGAAGGAAGAACTCCATTGCATACTTTCCGTGCAGATATCGACTACTGTCATGCTGAAGCTTTGACTAAGGTTGGTTTGCTGGGAATCAAAGTATGGATTTGTCGTGGTGAAGTTTATGGTAAGAGAGATCTTACTCCGAACTTTGTGCAGAGTAAAGAAAACGGTCGTGGTGGAAACAACGGCAACAACGGAGGAAAGAACTTCAAAAGAAAGAAAAACAATCGCTAACGAATTTGAATTTTAGGAAATATGTTACAACCGAAAAAGACAAAATTCAGAAGACAGCAAAAAGGTAGTCAAAAAGGAAATGCTCATAGAGGAACTCAACTCGCTTTCGGTTCTTTCGGCATTAAATCTTTGGGTACGAAATGGATTACAGGACGTCAGATTGAGGCTGCCCGTATTGCTGTAACTAGATATATGCAACGTCAGGGTCAGATTTGGATCCGCATTTTCCCGGATAAACCTATTACTAAGAAACCTGCTGATGTACGTATGGGTAAAGGTAAAGGTAATCCAGAAGGCTTTGTAGCCCCTGTTACTCCGGGAAGAATCATTATTGAAGTGGAAGGTGTTTCTTATGAGATTGCTAAAGAAGCTTTGCGCTTGGCAGCTCAGAAACTCCCTGTAACTACGAAGTTTATTGTTAGACGTGATTACGATATTCAAAATCAAAACGCATAATTATGAAGATTGCAGAAATTAGAGAAATAGCTACCAATGAATTGGCAGAAAGAATTGAAGCTGAAGTAGCCAATTACAATCAGATGGTTTTAAATCATTCTATCTCTCCGCTGGATAATCCTGCACAGATTAAAAAGTTACGCAGAACGATTGCGCGTATGAAGGCAGAATTGCATCAGAGAGAACTTAACAAATAATAATGGTCCTCATGGAAGCTAGAAATTTAAGAAAAGAAAGAACTGGTGTTGTAGTTAGCAATAAAATGGATAAGACCATTACTGTTGCTGCTAAGTTTAAGGAAAAACACCCTATTTATGGTAAATTCGTTTCTAAAACGAAGAAATTCCATGCTCATGACGAAAAGAATGAATGCCAAATCGGAGATACTGTTCGTATTATGGAAACTCGTCCTTTGAGCAAAACTAAGAGATGGAGATTGATTGAAATTATCGAAAGAGCTAAGTAATTATGATACAAGCAGAATCCAGACTTACAGTGTGTGACAACAGTGGTGCTAAAGAAGCTCTTTGTATCCGCGTTTTAGGCGGTACAAAGAGACGTTATGCCTCTGTTGGGGATGTTATTGTAGTTTCAATAAAGAGTGTTATCCCCTCAAGTGATATTAAAAAAGGTGCAGTATCTAAGGCCTTGATCGTACGTACAAAGAAAGAAATTCGTCGTGCTGACGGTTCTTATATTCGTTTTGATGACAATGCTTGCGTATTGCTGAATAACGCAGGTGAAATTAGAGGAAGTCGTATTTTTGGCCCGGTTGCGAGAGAATTGCGTAATGCAAATATGAAAGTTGTTTCACTTGCACCTGAAGTACTTTAATTTTGTAAAAGATTTAAGTAATGAGTAAATTACATATTAAAAAAGGCGATACAGTTTACGTAAATGCTGGTGAAGATAAGGGCAAAACTGGTCGTGTATTGAAGGTTCTTGTTAAAGAAGGACGTGCATTTGTTGAAGGTATCAATATGGTATCTAAAAGCACAAAGCCGAATGCAAAGAATCCACAAGGTGGTATTGTGAAGCAAGAAGCTTCTATCCACATTTCAAACTTGAACCCGGTTGATCCAAAAACTGGTAAAGCAACGCGTATTGGGAGAAAAAAGAGTTCGGAAGGAACTTTAGTGCGTTATTCTAAAAAATCAGGAGAGGAGATTAAGTAATGAGTAATACTGCTAGCCTTAAGAAAGAATATGCAGAGCGCATTGCTCCTGCGTTGAAGAATCAGTTCCAGTATACTTCATCTATGCAGATTCCTAAGCTGAAGAAGATTGTTATCAATCAGGGTTTGGGTATGGCTGTAGCTGATAAAAAAATTATCGATGTTGCTATCAATGAACTGACAGCAATTACCGGTCAGAAAGCTGTTGCAACTGTTTCTCGTAAAGATATCGCAAACTTTAAGTTGCGTAAAAAAATGCCTATCGGTGTAATGGTAACTTTACGTCGTGAAAGAATGTATGAATTCCTTGAAAAGCTTGTTCGTGTAGCTTTGCCACGTATCCGTGACTTCAAAGGTATCGAAAGCAAGTTGGACGGAAGAGGTAATTATACTTTGGGTATTCAGGAACAAATCATTTTCCCTGAAATAAATATCGATAGTATTACTAAAATTCTCGGAATGAATATTACCTTTGTAACCTCTGCTCAAACAGACGAAGAAGGTTATGCTTTGTTGAAGGAATTCGGTTTACCGTTTAAAAACGCTAAAAAAGATTGATAAGATATGGCAAAAGAATCAATGAAGGCTCGTGAAGTAAGAAGAGCCAAACTGGTAGCCAAATATGCTGAGAAACGTGCTGCGTTGAAGAAGATTGTTAACACTGGTGATCCTGCTGAAGCTTTTGAAGCTGCACAGAAATTGCAGGCACTGCCTAAGAATTCCAATCCTATTCGCTTGCACAACCGTTGTAAACTGACTGGTCGTCCTAAAGGATATATGCGTCAGTTCGGTATTTCACGTATTCAGTTCCGTGAAATGGCATCAAACGGTTTAATCCCGGGCGTTAAGAAAGCAAGCTGGTAAATTTTTTTATTATTAAATATTGTCAGGGTAGTCCTGATTAATTTAACAATTTATTTTTATGACAGATCCAATCGCAGATTATCTCACAAGATTGAGAAATGCAATTAGTGCTAAGCACAGAGTTGTAGAAGTACCTGCTTCAAACTTGAAAAAGGAAATCACTAAGATCCTGTTTGACAAAGGTTACATTCTGAACTACAAATTTGTAGAAGATGGTCCTCAAGGTACTATCAAAGTTGCTTTGAAGTATGATGCAGTTAACAAAGTTAACGCTATCAAGAAACTTGAAAGAGTATCTACTCCGGGTATGCGTAAGTATACTGGCTACAAAGACATGCCGAGAGTTATTAATGGATTAGGTATTGCTATTATATCTACTTCCAAAGGTGTAATGACAGACAAAGAGGCTGCTGACCTGAAGATTGGTGGTGAGGTTCTTTGCTACGTTTATTAATAGGAGGATTATCTATGTCAAGAATAGGAAAATTACCCGTAAATATCCCTGCAGGAGTAACAGTTACTCTTAAGGATGATGTGGTTACCGTTAAAGGACCAAAGGGCGAATTAAGCCAATATGTAAATCCCGCTATTGCAGTTTCTGTTGAAAATGGACAAGTTCATTTCACAGAAAATGAAAATATGATGCAAGATGATCCGAAGCAAAGACATGCTTATCACGGCTTGTATCGTGCTTTAGTTCATAATATGGTTGTTGGTGTTTCTGAAGGTTACAAGAAAGAAATGGAATTGGTGGGTGTTGGTTACCGTGCATCAAACAACGGAAATATTATGGAACTCTCTTTAGGCTATACGCATAGTATTTTTATTCAAATGCCGCCTGAGATTAAGGTTGAAACTAAATCAGAAAGAAATAAGAACCCTCTTATTATATTGGAATCTTGTGACAAACAGTTGCTTGGTCAAGTTTGCTCAAAAATACGTTCTTTCCGTAAGCCTGAACCATATAAGGGTAAAGGTATTAAGTTTGTTGGCGAAGAAATTCGTAGAAAGTCGGGTAAATCAGCCGGTGCTAAATAATTTACATAAAATCGTATTATTATGACAACAAAGATAGAAAGACGAATCAAGATTAAATATAGAGTACGGAATAAAATTTCTGGTACTACTGAACGTCCACGTATGACTGTTTTTAGAAGTAACAAGCAAATCTATGTTCAAATCGTTGATGATTTGGCTGGAAAAACATTGGCTTCTGCTTCTTCATTAGGTCTTGAAGCTATGCCTAAAAAAGAACAGGCTGCTAAGGTTGGCGAGTTAATTGCTAAAAAAGCGCAAGAAGCTGGTATTACGACTGTCGTATTTGACCGTAACGGTTACTTGTATCACGGGAGAGTAAAAGAAGTAGCTGATGCTGCTCGTAACGGTGGACTTAAATTTTAATGAATTATGGCAGTTAATAATAGAGTAAAGTTAACTAACGATATCGAACTTAAAGATAGACTTGTTGCTATCAATCGTGTTACTAAGGTTACTAAAGGTGGTAGAACTTTCAGTTTCTCTGCTATTGTAGTTGTTGGTAACGAAGATGGTATTATTGGTTGGGGACTTGGTAAGGCTGGTGAAGTAACTGCAGCTATTGCTAAAGGTGTAGAAGCTGCAAAGAAAAACCTTACTCGTGTTCCTGTATTGAAAGGTACTGTTCCTCATGAACAATCTGCTAAATTTGGCGGTGCTGAGGTGTTTATTAAGCCAGCTTCAACAGGTACCGGAGTAGTTGCCGGTGGTGCTATGCGTGCTGTGCTTGAGAGCGTTGGTGTTACTGATGTTTTGGCTAAATCTAAAGGTTCTTCTAATCCTCATAACTTGGTTAAAGCTACTATCTTGGCTTTGGGAGAAATGAGAGATGCAAGAATGGTTGCTCAAAACAGAGGAATTAGTTTGGAAAAAGTATTTAGAGGATAAGGAGGTATTATGTCAACTATTAAGATCAAACAAGTAAAAAGTAGAATTGGTGCTCCAAAAGATCAGAAAAGAACGCTTGATGCACTGGGACTTCGTAAGTTGAATCATGTGGTTGAACACGAGGCTACTCCTTCAATTCTTGGAATGGTAGAGAAAGTAAAACACCTCGTTACCATTTTGAAGTAATGTATTGTTGAATAATAATTAAGTTTCAATATGAAATTAAATAATTTACAACCTGCTGCAGGATCTATCAAGACCAGAAAAAGAGTTGGTCGTGGACCGGGTTCTGGTTTGGGAGGAACATCTACCAGAGGACATAAAGGAGCTAAACAAAGATCTGGCTACAAAAACAAGATTGGTTTTGAAGGAGGTCAGATGCCACTTCAACGTCGTGTCCCGAAATTTGGCTTTAAAAACATTAATCGTGTAGAGTATAAAGCAATCAATTTGGATGTTATCCAAGCATTGGCTTCAGCTAAGGGCTTGAGTAAAGTTGGTATTGAGGATTTATGTGCTGCAGGATTTATTTCTTCTAAGCAATTAGTTAAAGTATTAGGTAACGGCGCATTGACTGCTAAGGTTGATGTTGAAGCACACGCTTTTTCTAAGAGTGCACTGGCCGCTATTGAGGCTGTTGGTGGTAATGCTGTAAAACTCTAATTCAATGAGACGATCTATTGAAACATTAAAGAATATATGGAAGATTGAGGATCTGAGAAAACGGATCCTCATCACTATATTGTTTGTTGCGATATACAGGTTTGGTTCATATATCGTTCTTCCCGGTATTGATCCGAATATGCTGTCTAAATTGCATGAACAGACTAGCGAAGGTCTTTTAGCCTTGTTAAACATGTTTTCGGGTGGTGCTTTCTCTAATGCCTCTATCTTTGCGTTAGGTATTATGCCCTACATCTCTGCTTCTATCGTGATTCAGCTTTTGGCTGTTGCAGTTCCTTATTTCCAGAAAATGCAACGTGAAGGCGAAAGTGGTAGAAGAAAGATCAATCAATATACTCGTTATTTAACTATTGCGATATTATTGTTCCAGGCACCTTCCTATTTGCTTAATTTAAAGGCACAAGCCGGTGGCTCATTAAATGCTTCATTAGATTGGACGTTATTTATGATTTCATCGACCATTATCTTGGCTGCTGGAAGTATGTTTATTCTTTGGTTGGGTGAGAGAATTACGGATAGAGGAATTGGAAATGGTATCTCCTTGATCATTATGGTTGGTATCATTGCACGTCTTCCGCAGGCTCTTTTCCAGGAAGTTGTTTCAAGAATGGCTTCTCCAGGTGCCGGAGGGTTGATTATGTTCTTGTTTGAAATCGTATTCTTATTGTTGGTAATCGCTGCTGCAATATTATTGGTACGTGGAACTCGTAAAATTCCTGTTCAATATGCAAAACGTATTGTTAGCAATAAACAATATGGTGGAGCAAGACAGTACATTCCTTTAAAAGTGAATGCAGCTAATGTAATGCCTATCATTTTTGCTCAGGCAATCATGTTTATACCTGCAGCTTTTGCCAATTTCTCTACAGAGGATGGTGAAGTTAGCAGTATTGCCGTTGCTCTGAGTAACTATACAGGTTTCTGGTATAATTTGATTTTTGCTGTTTTAATTATTCTGTTTACCTATTTTTATACAGCAATTACAATTAATCCGAACCAGATGTCTGAGGATATGAAACGAAATAATGGTTTTATTCCGGGTATCAAGCCGGGTAAGAATACCGCAGAATACATTGATACTATCATGTCACGTATCACTTTGCCGGGTTCTATATTCTTGGCTATCGTTGCTATATTGCCGGCTTTTGCAGGTATCTTTGGAGTAAAAACTGAGTTCGCTCATTTCTTTGGAGGTACATCTCTTTTGATTCTTGTTGGTGTTGTTTTGGATACATTACAGCAAGTAGAGAGTCATTTGTTGATGAGACATTATGATGGTTTGCTTAAATCGGGACGTATTAAAGGGCGTTCGGCTAATGTTTGAGCCAATTAGGTTTTATGATATATCTTAAGACAGATGATGAAATAGAGCTTCTTCGCCAAAGTAATCTTCTTGTAGGAAGAACTTTGGCTGAAGTTGCTAAAATGATAAGACCAGGTGTCACAACTTTAGAACTCGACAGAGTTGCAGAAGCATTTATTCGCGATAATGGTGCAATACCAACATTTAAGGGATTTCCCAGTAAATTTGGTAAGCCTTTTCCCGGAACTCTTTGTACTTCTGTCAATGATGAAGTTGTTCATGGTATTCCAAATGATACCCCGTTGAAAGATGGTGATATAGTATCCGTTGATTGCGGCGTTTTTATGAATGGATTTTGTGGCGATTCTGCTTATACGTTCTGTGTAGGAGAGGTAGATCCCAAAGTTGTTCAACTTTTGAAAACCACAAAAGAGTCTTTATATAAAGGTATAGAAAATGCTGTTCATGGAAAACGTTTAGGTGATATAGGTGCTGCTGTTCAGGATTATTGTGAAAAGCAATCTTATGGAGTCGTTCGTGAGTTTGTTGGTCATGGAATCGGACACGAAATGCATGAAGAGCCGCCTGTTCCCAATTATGGTAAGAAAGGTTCTGGAATATTGTTGAAAAGTGGAATGTGTATAGCAATAGAACCTATGATTACGATGGGATCACCAAAGATATATATGGAGCCGGATTATTGGACAATTAAAACGCGGGATAAAGGTTGGGCTGCCCATTTTGAGCATACAGTTGCAATCAGAAAAGGGAAAGCAGACATATTATCGACATTTGATTTTATAGAAGAAGTTTTAGGAGATAAAGCAATTTAAAATATGGCAAAACAGTCAGCAATAGAGCAAGAAGGAGTAATTGTAGAAGCATTGTCAAATGCAATGTTTCGTGTTGAATTGGAGAATGGACATGAGATAACAGCACATATCTCAGGAAAAATGAGAATGCATTACATAAAAATCTTACCTGGTGATAAAGTAAGAGTAGAAATGTCTCCTTACGATTTGTCAAAAGGAAGAATCGTTTTTAGATATAAATAACAAATAAAGATATGAAAGTAAGAGCATCATTAAAAAAACGTACGCCAGAATGTAAGATCGTTAGACGTAATGGCCGTTTGTATGTTATTAACAAGAAAAATCCTAAGTATAAACAACGTCAAGGATAATTTATTATTTTTGCAAAAAAAATAATTTAGTATATGGCTATAAGAATAGTTGGTGTAGATTTGCCTCAGAATAAGAGAGGCGAGATTGCGTTAACCTATGTATATGGTATTGGACGCAGTAGTTCAGCAAAAATCTTGGATAAGGCTGGTGTTGACAGAGATGTGAAAGTAAAAGACTGGACAGATGACCAGGCTGCTAAAATTCGTGAAATCATTGGTGCTGAATACAAAGTAGAAGGTGATCTTCGTTCAGAAGTGCAATTAAACATTAAGCGATTAATGGATATTGGTTGCTATCGTGGTGTACGTCACCGTATTGGTCTGCCGGTTCGTGGCCAGAGCACTAAGAACAACGCTCGTACACGTAAGGGAAGAAAGAAAACAGTTGCAAATAAGAAAAAAGCTACTAAATAATAATTGTTGATATGGCAAAAAAAACAGTCGCAGCTAAGAAGAGAAATGTGAAGGTTGACGCTAATGGACAGTTGCATGTTCATTCTTCATTCAACAACATCATTGTATCTCTGGCAAATAGTGAAGGTCAGATTATCTCATGGTCTTCTGCAGGTAAGATGGGATTTAGAGGTTCTAAGAAGAACACTCCTTATGCAGCACAGATGGCTGCCCAGGATTGCGCTAAAGTAGCGTACGATCTTGGCCTGAGAAAGGTAAAAGCTTACGTTAAGGGTCCTGGAAACGGACGTGAGTCTGCTATCAGAACTGTACACGGAGCTGGAATTGAAGTTACTGAAATTATCGACGTAACTCCATTGCCTCACAACGGTTGTCGTCCTCCTAAGAGAAGAAGAGTATAATAAAGATAACCTATTTAGATGTAACTTGATTTTGTTAAATAATGGATTGCAATTCCTTTCTGTAATCGCGGCTGCAACAAATTAAGTTCATTAATAACAATTAAATTTAAAAGTAAGAAAATGGCTAGATATACTGGACCAAAAACTAGAATTGCACGTAAATTCGGTGAAGCAATCTTTGGAGCAGATAAAGTTTTATCTAAGAAAAACTATCCTCCCGGACAGCATGGTAATACTCGCCGTAGAAAAACATCAGAATATGGTGTCATGCTGGCTGAAAAACAGAAAGCAAAATATACTTACGGAGTTTTGGAAAAACAGTTCCGTAACATGTTTGAAAAGGCTGCAAGTATGAACGGTATTACCGGTGAAATCTTGTTGCAGAGCCTTGAATGTCGTCTTGATAACGTTGTGTTCCGTTTGGGTATTGCTCCTACTCGTGCAGCTGCTCGTCAGTTGGTTGGTCACAAGCACATTACAGTAGATGGTAAGGTAGTTAATATTCCTTCATTCTCTGTAAAACCTGGACAGCTTGTAGGTGTTCGTGAAAAATCTAAGTCTTTGGAAGTTATTGCTAACTCTTTGGCTGGATTCAATCACAGCAAATATCCTTGGTTGGAATGGGATGAAAACTCTAAGACTGGTAAGTTGTTGCACAAGCCTGAAAGAGCAGACATTCCTGAAAACATAAAAGAACACTTAATCGTTGAATTGTACTCTAAATAATAATTAATTTCATGGCGATATTAGCATTTCAAAAACCTGATAAAGTATTAATGTTGGAAGCGGATTCTAAATTCGGAAAATTCGAATTCCGTCCGCTTGAACCCGGTTTCGGTATTACCGTAGGTAATGCTTTACGCCGTATTCTTCTCTCTTCATTGGAAGGTTATGCTATCAACACTATCCATATCGAAGGTGTTGAGCACGAATTTGCAACTGTTCCGGGAGTAAAGGAAGATGTCACTAACATTATCTTGAATCTGAAGCAAGTTCGATTCAAGCAAATAGTTGAGGAATTCGAAAATGAAAAGGTAAGCATTACCGTTGAGAATTCTACTGAATTTAAGGCAGGTGATATTGGTAAGTATTTGACCGGATTTGAAGTGTTAAATCCTGAATTAGTTATTTGCCATTTAGATTCAAAAGCAACAATGCAGATCGATTTGACCATTAACAAAGGTCGCGGTTATGTTCCTGCTGATGAAAACAGGGAATTCTGCACTGATGTTAATGTAATTCCTATCGATTCAATTTATACTCCGATTCGTAATGTCAAATATTCAATTGAGCCATTTCGTGTTGAGCAAAAGACCGACTATGATAAATTGATTCTTGAAATTACTACGGATGGTTCCATTCACCCGAAGGAAGCTTTGAAAGAAGCTGCTAAAATATTGATTTATCACTTCATGCTCTTCTCTGATGAGAAGATAACATTAGAGAATTCTGATGTTGACGGTAATGAAGAATTTGATGAAGAAGTATTGCATATGCGTCAGTTGTTGAAGACTAAGTTAGTTGATATGAACTTGTCTGTTCGTGCTTTGAACTGTTTGAAGGCAGCAGATGTAGAGACACTCGGTGACTTAGTTCAATTTAATAAGACTGACTTGCTTAAGTTTAGAAACTTCGGTAAGAAATCGCTTACGGAGCTTGATGATTTGCTCGAAAGTCTGAATCTGTCGTTTGGAACTGATATTTCTAAATATAAATTAGATAAAGAATAAAAATGAGACACAATAAGAAATTTAACCATTTAGGCCGTACTGCTACTCATAGAAATGCTATGTTATCAAATATGGCAAACTCTTTGATCAAGCACAAAAGAATCACTACGACCGTTGCTAAGGCTAAAGCTCTGAAGAAGTTTGTTGAGCCTTTGATTACTAAATCTAAAAACGACACAACAAATTCTCGTCGTGTTGTATTTAGTTATTTACAAGATAAATATGCAGTAACTGAACTTTTCAAGGAAATCTCTGTAAAAGTTGCTGACCGTCCGGGTGGTTACACTCGTATTATCAAGTTAGGAAACCGTCTTGGTGATAATGCTGAAATGTGCTTCATCGAATTGGTTGATTACGATGAAAACATGGCCAAGGATAAAGTTGCTAAGAAAGCTACTCGTACTCGTCGTTCTAAGAAGAGTGCATCTTCTGCAACTGAGGCTCCTGTTGCAGAAGCTACTACTGAAGCACCTGCAGAAGAAGCTCCAAAAGCTGAATAAGATAAACATTATTATATATGAAAGAAAAGAGGATAGTCTGTTGGCTATCCTCTTTCTTTTTTATATCTCCTCCTTGTATAGCTGAACTTTCAATATTGGTAATTTGTTAATTGCATACAGATTATATGTGTCGAACAAAATAAATTTGTACCTTTTGCCTGTTTATTAATTATGAGTAGTGTATGAATAAGTTTATATCCTTTTTATTAGTATTGGCTTTTAGCTTGACAGGATGTAACTCGCAAGGACGTATTTCCGGTGATCCTACAGCTGTTATGCTGGGTGCTAATATAGGTGGCATGGCAGGTTCCATTATTGGTGCTGCGAGTTCAAGATGTTATCATGGTGAATTGATGGGAGCATTGGTAGGAACAGTCGCAGGCGCGGTTGTGGCCAATGCCGCAACAACTCCGACTGAAAGAACAGAGAAGCATGTAGATTGTTATGAACGCTATCCAAGGGTCTCTGGCAATAATTCAGAGTCGAAGCTAGCCATACGTAACCTTCGCTTTATTGATGACAATAGGAATCATATCATTGAATCCGGTGAACGTGCAAAGGTTATATTCGAAGTAGTTAATCGTGGCAGAACAGCAGCTTTCCATGTGACTCCTGTTGTTATGGAGAAGTCGGGATTAAAGCGTTTGTATATTTCATCTGCCGTTACTTTGGAGTGCATACCAGCCGGCGATGGAATTCGTTATACCGCAAATATATCAGCAGGAAAGATGCCTAAGGAAGGAGAAGCGGTGTTTCATATAACAGTGATGGATGAGGAAGGAAATTCCCTTCCAGTTCGCGAATTTGTTATTCCGGTATGCCGCTGATAATTGTAGATTCATGGAATATGAATCATTGTTGTAGAGTCATATATAAAAGTGATACTTATAAAAAGCAACGACCGATGATGTTGTAGATTATCATCGGTCGTTGTTCTTTTATGGGATATGTTATTATATCCGCTTCAAAGCCTGTTCAATGTCATCAATGATGTCACTTACATCTTCAATACCTACAGACAGACGCATCAGGTCTGGAGCAATGCCGGCTTCTTTCAGCTGTTCGTCGCTCAATTGTCTGTGTGTATGGCTTGCCGGATGCAGGATGCAGGTGCGTGCATCAGCTACGTGAGTTACGATGTTAATCATCTGAAGGCTGTCCATGAAATGAATGGCATCTTCACGTGTACCTTTCAGTCCGAAAGCGATAACGCCGCATGAGCCATTGGGAAGATATTTTTGTGCCAGTTCATAATACTTGTTGCTTTTCAGTCCGCAATAATGTACCCATGCTACACGTGGATGTTTCTCCAGATATTCGGCTACTGCTTGTGCATTACGGCAGTGTTGAGGAACACGGAGATGAAGCGTTTCAAGTCCCAGATTAAGCAGGAATGCATTCTGAGGGCTTTGGCTTGAGCCCAAGTCGCGCATAAGCTGTGCGGTCATCTTGGTGATATAAGCCATCTTTCCGAAAGCCTTTGTGTAGGTCAGTCCGTGGTAAGAAGCATCCGGTTGAGTCAGTCCCGGGAATTTGTCGGCATGAGCTTCCCAGTCAAAGTTTCCGCTGTCGACGATGGCTCCTCCCAAGCAAACGGCATGACCGTCCATATATTTGGTTGTAGAGTGGGTTACGATGTCGGCTCCCCATTCAAACGGACGACAGTTGATAGGAGTTGCAAATGTATTATCCACAATCAAAGGTACACCGTGACTGTGTGCTATGCGGGCAAACTTTTCGATATCGAGTACCTGAATACCCGGGTTTGAGATGGTCTCTCCAAACATAGCCTTGGTATTCGGACGGAATGCCTTGCTTATTTCCTCTTCGCTGGCATCCGCATCGATGAAAGTACAGTCGATGCCCATTTTCTTCATTGTTACTGAGAAGAGGTTGAATGTTCCTCCGTAAATGGCGGTAGCGCATACAATGTGGTCACCGGCTTCGCAGATGTTGTGCATGGCATAAAAATTGGCAGCTTGTCCTGATGAAGTCAGCATGGCTCCGATACCACCTTCGAGAGCTGCAATTTTAGCTGCAACGGCATCCGTTGTAGGGTTTTGTAAGCGTGAATAGAAATATCCTTCTTCTTCCAGATCGAAGAGACGTGCCATTTCTTCACTACTGCTATACTTGAAAGTTGTGCTTTGATAGATAGGGAGCACACGCGGTTCTCCGTTCTTGGGTTTCCATCCTGCCTGTATGCATAGAGTACCCGGTTTGAATGTTTTAGTCATAATATCTCCTCGTTATTCTTATTTTGTCTTTATTTCTAAGCAAAAGTAGAGAAAAAAATGTAATTTTGTCACTCATAATTTGTTAAAATAGCAAAATGTTCAATGGCTTATAGAATCTCTGATATATTTACACGTCTGTTACTTAGTTTCTTTTTGATATTCGCTGTTACATTGGTGAATGCACAGCAAAAAGCCACTCCGAAGTCGGGTGAAGGGATTGCGGCCTTTCTGTTGCGTCATAACCGTTCTCCCAAGAAGTATATGGACGATTTTCTTGAGCTAAACAAGAGTAGGTTAGGCCGTAAGCAGGAACTTCGTCTGGGAGTTTCCTATATCATACCTCCGGTGAAGAGCGGAAAGTCTGATTCAAAGTCGGCCTCCGTATCTAAAAATAACAGAAAGAAAACGGTTTATGAACCTCTGTTCGGCAAGTCTAATGCGACGGTAAAAATCCGTTCCCGCCGCTTGGAAGGAGCCTGTTTCTATGTTGTGAGCGGACATGGAGGTCCCGATCCCGGAGCAATCGGCAAGTCTGGAAAACATGAGTTGCATGAAGATGAGTATGCCTATGACATAGCCTTGCGCCTGGCCCGTGACCTGATGGAAGAAGGGGCCGATGTGCATATAATCATTCAGGATGCCAAAGACGGCATACGCAATGGCTCATATCTGTCAAACAGCAAGCGGGAGACTTGTATGGGCGATGCCATTCCACTGAATCAGGTCGCCCGTTTGAAACAGCGTTGTGATAAGATTAATTCCCTGTACAGTTCCGACCGTAAGCGCTATTCCTATTGCCGTGCTATTTTCATTCATGTAGACAGCCGTGGAAAAGGAAAACAGATGGATGTATTCTTCTATAACGCGCAGGGAAGTACACTTGGAAAGCGTCTGGCTACAACCATGAAGAATACGTTTGAAGCCAAATATGACAAACACCAGCCCAACAGAGGATTCAGCGGTACGGTGAGCGAGCGTGGTCTTTATGTGCTTGGACATACGACTCCCGTTTCCGTATTCGTTGAGTTGGGAAATATTCAGAATCAGTCAGATTTGCGACGTCTGATATTAAGTTCCAATCGTGAAGCTTTGGCCAAATGGCTGAAAGACGGTTTTATTGCAGATTATAACAAGAGCAAATAATGAAAAAAGCGACATCACATCCGAACGAACGGAGCAGAATGTCGCTTTCCCAGTATTAATTTATTAAGTTTATATGGTGTCTTATCTCAAATGACAGCTGCCGTATGAGCATTGTCATTCCTTTGTATGCTGTTTGCATTCCTGTATTTTATTATTCATCCTGGTTCTTTTGTTTCTTTATATTCATCCTGTTTTTGTTTGTATCCCGTTTGAAAGTTTATCCTTAGCCTAAGGATATGTATCCTAAGCTTAAGGATATGTATCTTTAACCTTAGGATATGTATCTCTAGCCTAGAGATAAACTTTATATTGGGTATCAACTGATTGCATTACCTGTTGAAAAGAAGTAATATTGAGGATATCATTACTTTTCATCGGGTGGATGCCTCTATACTGTAAGTCTTTCCAGCCTTTGTAGAAAAGGAAGTAATAAAGTAATTGCCATCTTTTCTACATTTGGAACGTACTCCTTTGACCTTGATATTACAGTTGGTACGTATGACGCATTTGTTTCCGGCTTTGGAGGTAACCTGCGCTGTTTTCAGTCTTCCGTTACTCCATTGCATGTCTACGGTAAAAGCTCCTCTTGCGCACAATCCTTTTACTTCACCGCAGGACCATGCGTCGGGAAGGGCCGGTAGCAGATGCAGTTCGTCAAATTGACTTTGCAGCAGCATTTCGCCTATTCCGGCAATGCTACCGAAGTTCCCGTCAATCTGAAAAGGCGGATGTGTGTCAAATAAATTCGGAAGGGTAGAGTGCGATAACAGTTCACGATACATTTTATAAGCGTGATTCCCGTCGAGCAGACGTGCCCAGAAATTTATTTTCCATGCCTTGCTCCATCCTGTACCTCCGTCGCCACGTACTTCCAGTGTCTTTCGGCATGCAGCGGCCAGTTCCGGATTTTTCAACGGATTAATCTGTCTTCCCGGATGCAGACCAAACAAGTGCGATACATGGCGGTGTTGCGGGTCGGCATCTTTCCAGTCTTTATACCATTCTATGAGGTTTCCTTCCTTTCCTATTCTCAGCGGATACAGACGGTTGCGTATGTCTGTCCATTCTTCCCGTTCCCTTTCATCCTTATCGAGTACGATTGAAGCCTCTATCAGGTTGTTGAACAAATCCCATATGATTTCCGAGTCCATTGTCGATGCTATGGTAACGTTTCCTTTTCGTCCGTTATCGTCAATGAATACATTCTCGGGCGATGTCGAAGGAGCAGTGATGTAATATCCGTCTTTTTCTATCATCCAGTCTTTACAGAATTCTGCAGCACCTTTCATCAGCGGATAAGCTTCGTTGGCCAGGAACTGTTTGTCCTGAGTGAAGCGGTAATGCTCATAGAGATGCTGGCATAGCCAGGGAGCGCCGAGCGCCCAGTTGGCCCATTTGGGGTCTCCTTTCTGATGCCCTACAGGGTTTGCATGGGCCCAGATATCCGAATTGTGGTGTACGGTCCATCCATGCATGTTATAAAAATTCTTCACTACCTGACTTCCGGTAACCGAAGCATTGTGAATGTAGTGCAATAACGGTTCTATCAGGCTACTCAATCCCAGCGGCTCAGCAGGCCAGTAATTCATCTCCAGATTGATGTTTGTGGTGTAGTTGCTTCCCCACGAAGGACGCAGGCGGTTGTTCCAGATACCTTACAGGTTCATCGGTACGCCTCCCGGTCGGGATGAAGAAATAAGCAGATATCGTCCGAACTGAAAATACAGTTCCTCCAGTCCGGAATCTGAGCTGCCTTTCGCATAAGCGGACAAGCGTCTGTCAGTAGTCAGGGTGTCGGTATTTTCAGTATGTCCCAGATGCAGCGAAACGCTGTTGAAGAGAGTCTGATAGTCTGCCAGATGTTCTGCCAGCAGTGTGTCGTAGCTTTTGGCGGATGCTTCATTCATTGCGGTTCCGGCCAGTGCCTTTTCGTCTTTTCCCTCCGTATCCGGACGCTTGTCAAAACCGTTGTAGCTTGTGGCGGCGGTAAGCAGTAAAACCACTTCCGATGCCTTTTCTATTCGCAGTCCGGGAGTAGTTGAAACCTGTCCGTCTACAAGGAGTGCTTTTACACGATATTGATAACGCATTCCCTTTTCCCCGTTGTCTCCTTTTTCTATTATGGGAAATTTCCTGTCGGTATTGACAGAGTATGGCAACTGGCCGGAAACGGAAAATTCATTGGGTGACAGGCTGTTTATAGAGCATCCCCAGAACGGAGTATCTCCGTCGACCGATAAGTTAAGCATACCGGGTCTGGAAGCCTTGAAACGTATTACAAGCGCTTTTGCCGGAGCCGACACAAAGAATTCACGGGTATATTCTACAGAGTCTGTGCTGAAACGTACGGTAGCGGTTGCCGTATTCAGGTTAAGTTCACGTGAATAGTTGTTTACCGGTTCCTGAATATCCTGATGTATATAAAGATTTCCCATTGGGACAAAAGTTTGTCCGTTGGGCCCTTGTATGTTTCTCAGTAAGCGTGAAGCCTTTCCCCATTCCTGCTGGAAAAGAAGTTCCCGTACTTTAGGCAGAAACGAGGGAGCATTGGGTGTAGGATTGGTATTTGTCGGTCCGCCTCCCCATAGGGTAGCTTCGTTAAGATTCAGTATCTCATTGTCGGGGTTACCGTATACCATAACTCCAATGCTTCCGTTTCCCAGTGGAAGAGCTTCTTCGAAACGGGTTGCAGGCTTGTCGTACCATAAGGTAAATGGTTTTTCATCGGCAGAACCGCATAGAGGCAATGTCGATAAAACCATTGTTATGATTGATTTAAGCGTTTTCATTTTCGGTGTTTAAGTGATGCCATCATTGTCTGAAGTCAAACATCAGGTTGATGTGCAATCCTTCATCGCCCGATTTGATACGTATGTTGCCCGGCTGACTGTTCGGTCCCTGTTGCTTGATGGGCTTGAACGAACAGATGGCAGGTATATCAAGCAGGAACGAGAGGTCACCCTCCGGAAATTCCGGCATGGTACGGCTGGTGGCACGTCCGGCAGGCTCCTCGGGTGTGAACGTGCGGAAGAAGATACCGTCATTGCGTGCATAGACCGTAAACGGAGTTTCCTGGCTTTCGAGCGTAGCCCAGTACAGGTTGGCATGATATCCCTTGAACTCCGGATAAATCAGATTCTCATAACTTTCTCCGGTTATGGTATTGTTGTAATCCTTTTGCCAGATGTTGTAGTTTGTACCCGGAATACGGTTTTTCCATACTCTGTACGGACCTCTTCCCATCCAGCGCATACCGCTGCAGTTCTTTTCGGGATATGAGAAGCTGATTCCCAGATTATATACTTCCGTATCCATGAAGGCATCGTCAAATCCTCCACCGCCCGAACCTCTGTTCAGCAACAGGGCATCCATGTAAAGAAGTCCGTCACCGGTCAGTTTCCATACAATGGAGTCGGCTGCCCCTTTGTATTTTGCGCAGTATACAGCTCCTTCGCTGGTGGTGCGTATGTGGCTTGCCTTAGGCTGGTAACGCCATTTCATTCCGGTGGGCAGCGGTCCGTTGTTAAACGGAATGACTTTTCCTCCGGCCATTATCCGCTCTATCATTCCGGTCTGTGCATTGAACAGACCCGTTACCTTGGCGCTTTGCAGGGTGATGGTATCACCGTTCTGGCTGGCTTTTGCTCCGGCGGTATGACTGATTCCGGCTTTTGCCATCTCATTGTTGAAGTATCCGGCATTGTAGTGGATAGGATAAGTCCAGTTGCATATGCATTTGCCTTCTTTGTCAAAAGCTTCCAATTCGAGCACATCGCCTTTGAAGAAATCTTCAGGCAGGCTGAAACGCGCAGTTCCTGTTTCGCCCGGAGCAATGTGCGGAAGTGTTACTTCGCCCTGTGTCATGACTGTAGCCTTTCCTTCTCTGTCGGTCAGAGGGCTGGGACATGAAAGCACCTTGTATGTCATCTTGCATTCACGCAGGTTGGTATACGTATATTCGTTGGTCACCATCAGGTTTCCGTTGAAGTGTGGAGTAACAAAAAGCGGCTTGATTTGTATGGGCGACCATTGGGCACGTATGGCATAAAAACTGCCTTCCTTTTCGCGTCGCGGACCAACTACTCCGTCGGGAGCGTTTGATTTGTCCGAGTCAAGAATGCCGCCTTTGTCGGTACGTTTGGGAGCTTCATCACAGAACACCCAGACAAAACCTCCGGCAAACAGCGGGTTTGTCAGCCAGCGGTCCCAGAAGTCACGCAGTCCGGCACCGCCTCCCTGGTCGTACATAGCATGCATGAACTCGGTAGGCATAAATACCTTGTATCCGTTAGTAAAACGTGCCACACCTGTAAGGTAGGCCGGATAATGGTGAGTGTCGAGATCATTGAAATCAGCCCACGGATGTATGACATGACGTTTCTGAAAGCGGTCATATTGGGCAAACAGATGGTCAATCTTCGTATTCCATCCGCCTTCGTTTCCATTGCTCCATATGATGATAGAAGGATGATTTACGTCGCGCTCAATCATCTCTTTTACAAGTTTCTGTGCAGTCGGCGTGTCATAGCGTCCGTGCCATCCGGCCAGCTCATCAATGTAAACCAGTCCCAAAGAGTCGCACATGTCAAGGAAATGCTCATCGGGTGGGTAGTGTGAGCGTACGGCATTCATGTTCATCTGTTTGATGAGCAGGGCGTCTTCGCGGCTCATGGCTACGCTGGTTGTGCGTCCGCCGTCTACCGAGAAAGAATGACGGTTGATACCTTTCACTACCAGTTTGGTTCCGTTAAGGTAAAGTCCGTCTTGTGCAAAGAATTCCACTGTACGGAAGCCGATGCGTGTTTCTCGTGTCTGTATGATGTTACCTTGCGGGTCTTCCAGTTCCAGACGAGCAATATAAAGGTTGGGATTTTCAGTATCCCACACCTTTATATTCTGCCACTCAGAAGTGAGTTCAATTAATGTATTAGTATTATTTATTAAGTAAGTAAAGATAGGTTCACCATTCTTGGTCTTCACAACCGTTCCGTCTTTCAGAGAACGGACCGACAGGTTGATTTTATATCCCTGTGCCTTTCCTTCCATATCGACTGCAGCCTGAAGTCTTCCGTTGCAGTCGGCATCCAGAACGAAATGCCTCATATTGGTTTCCGGAACCACTTCGAGCCATACCGGGCGGTAGATTCCTCCGAACAGCCACCAGTCGGCTTTACGTTCGGCTGAATTGACCGATTTGTTGGCCGATTCTTTGGCTACATGCACTTCCAGCTCGTTTTTCTTTCCTGGTTTCAGCAAGTTGGTGATGTCATAGCTGAACCGGTAAAATGCTCCCTGATGGATGTCACCGGCCTGTTGGCCGTTGATGAAAACTTTAGCATCGGTCATCACACCGTCGAAATAGATTTTCACCCGTTGGCCTTTCCATTCCTTTTTGGCTTCGAACTTGTAACGGTAGATACCAGTCTCGTCACTGGGACGTTTTCCTTTGATGGTATACCACCGTCCGTAAGTATAGTCACCGAAGCCTTGAAGTTCCCAGTTGCAGGGTACTTCAATCTTTTTCCATTTTCCGCTGTTCTGTCCTTTTGAACAATGGAATTCCCATGTACAGGTATTGTCAATTCCTGTACCCGACAGATAAATACGTTCGGGATGTGGAGCCTGAGCTTGTATATTATGGGATAGGATTGCGGCACATAGCAATGCAATCATCCCTTTGAGCAGATGTTTCATATATGGTAAATAAAATTGCGTTCAACAATGTGCAAAGATATTTGCAGAACATGGTATAGACAATAGAAAACTGTACACTTTACATGGATAATTGTTCATTTTTGCCTTTATTTTACTGAAAACACTCCTTATAATTTCTGATTCTGCATTTTCTGTGCTGGTAAATTTTTTGAAGCATCGTATCTTGTTGGAAGGAATTTCTGTGTAGCTTTGCACAAACAAAACTCTAAATAGCAGATGGATTTTAAACACACATATCCCGTTCAGTTACGCTTCAGTGATGTAGATCAGCTGGGGCATGTCAATAATTCGGTTTATTTCTCTTTGTACGATTTGGCCAAGACTGCTTACATGGAAGCGGTGCAGAAAGAAAATATCGATTATCGCCATACTTCGCTGGTGGTGGCCAATATCAATGCCAATTTCATGGCTCCCGTTTTCTTTTCCGACAAGCTGGCCATACAGACCTCTACCGTACATTTGGGCCATAAGAGCTTCGTGCTTTACCAGCGCGCCATGAATACCGAAACCAATGAGGTGAAATGTGAGTGCCGTACGGTAATGGTGGCTTTCGATGTAGAAAGTCAGCAGGCTATTGTCATTCCCGATGCATGGAAAGAGGCCATTGCCCGTTTTGAAGGGAAAACCGTGGAAGAGCTCAGTGCAGACTGATATGTGCTGTTTTTCTTCGACAAGGATATTAAAAAGAATCGTATGTGCGTCTTTATTAAGAAACATGCATACGATTCTTTAGCGTTGGCATCGTCAGATAGCCGTTATTATTTCTGTTCTCCGTCTCCTTCTTCCTTATACCATCCGGCATACATCAGGTATCCGTCGGCTATTTTCTTGTTCAGTTCACGGGCCTGTTCGGGCGAAACCTTCTTGACGAATTTGGCCGGAACGCCAGCCCACAGCGTATGAGGTTCGATGACGGTATTGCTCAGCACCAGTGCTCCTGCAGCCACGATGGCTCCTTCGCCCACCACGGCATTGTCGAGCAGGGTAGAGCCCATGCCTATCAATGCATAGTCTTCAATTTTTGCTCCGTGAATGGTCACGTTGTGTCCCACTGATACGTAGTTGCCTATCTCGATGGTCGATTTCTGATAAAGCGTGTGCAGCACGCTGCCATCCTGAATATTCACGTTATTGCCTATGCGGATGCTGTTCACATCGCCGCGCAGCACGGCATTGAACCAGATGCTGCAATGGTCTCCTATCACCACGTCGCCCACTACGGTAGCGTTTTCAGACAGGTAACAGTCTTCTCCTATTTGCGGGGTAAATCCCCGTACTGATTTAATAAGTGCCATAATCAAAATTATATATTGTTTGTCTCTGGTTTTGTATGGTTGCAAATGTAATGATTTGCATGTGATAACCACTGAGAGTGACCATTTAAAAAGATATAAAGGAGGAAAACTAAAAGCTTTAGTTTATATTAACTATAAAAATTAGTTTTGTAACTAAATTATCTCGTTATTTGTGAAAAAGCTAAAGATTATGAAAGGATTGACTGCAAAAGAAGAAGAAATCATGGGCTTTTTCTGGGAGAAAGGTCCGTTGTTCGTAAAAGAGATGCTGGAGTTTTATGATGAACCGAAACCACATTTCAATACATTGTCAACCATTGTGCGCGGTCTGGAGGAAAAGGGTTATCTGGCTCATAAGGCTTACGGAAATACGTATCAGTATTATGCTACTGTAAGCCGTGAAGATTTCAGCAAACGTACTCTGAAGGGAGTTATCAGCAAATATTTTAACAACTCTTATCTCAACGCAGTTTCTTCGCTGGTTCGTGAGGAGGATATCTCTGTCGACGAGCTGAAGGAACTCATTCGTGAGGTAGAAAAAGACAAGTAAGCCTATGGGAGCGTTTCTGGTATATGTGCTGAAGTCGGCTTTCTGTTTGGCAGCGTTTTACCTGTTTTATTATCTGCTGCTGAGTCGGGAAACGTTTCATCGTTTCAACCGCATAGCCTTGTTGGGTCTGCTGGTGGTTTCGTCGGTGTTACCGCTGGTTGAAGTCAGCACGGAGCATCCGCTGGAGGTGCAGCACACCATGCTCTCACTTGAACAGTTACTTGCAATGGCCGATGTTACCGAAGCCGGAGAGACTGCTGTGGCGGAAAGCGGTTTTACAATAAGCTGGGCGCAAGGACTGCTCTTTGTTTATCTGGCAGGAATATTGATTCTTTTGGGTTGCAATGTTTGTTCGCTGGTTTCTCTGTGGTGTTTATGCCGCTCGTGTCGTCGGGAACCGATGACAGCTTATCTGCCCGCAGACAGAAGTAAGGCCGTACTTTTGGTTCACGACCGGTCCATAGCACCTTTCAGTTGGATGCATTATATTGTGGTGTCTCAAAAAGACCTCGACGAGAATGCGCGCGAGATACTCATCCACGAGTTGGCACATATCCGTAACCGTCATTCAATCGATTTGCTGGTGGCCGACCTTTGCATTTTTGTGCAGTGGTTCAATCCGGCGGCATGGCTTTTGAAGCGTGAGTTGCAAGACATTCACGAATTCGAGGCCGATGAGGAGGTACTCCGTCAGGGAGTTGATGCAAGGAATTATCAGTTGTTATTAATAAAGAAAGCTGTTGGCACAAGGCTCTACTCTATGGCCAACAGCTTAAATCACAGTAAACTTAAAAAGCGTATCACTATGATGAAAAAAGAAAAATCAAGCAAGTGGGCATGCGCGAAGTATCTGTACATACTTCCGTTGGCAGCCGTATCGATGGTTGCCTTTGCCCGTCCAGAGATTGCTGGCATCAGCAATGACATTTCAGCCGTCAAAGTTAATGATTTGGTAGAAGTGGTGAAAGCCGGTGAAGCTAAAATTTCTCAAAACGTGTTGGATGAGAAAGTAAGTGTAAACGGTACCGTGCTCGACGGTCAGAGCGGAAAACCTCTTTCGGGAGCCCTTGTGATGCTGAAAGGCGGAGGTGATGAAGTGAAGACCGACGCCGAAGGCCGTTTCTCGCTACGGGTCGCAGTGGGCGATGTGCTGGTGGTGTCGTTTGCAGGAAAGCAGACTGTCGAGATTGCTGTAACGGATGAGAACCGGAATCCGGTAATCAAGTTGGCCGATAAGGCTGTCGGTTCAGAAAAACGGACGGATGAAAGCATCGTGAAAACTGCGAGAAAGGTAATGTCGCAGGATGAGGTAGATGAAAGACCGGTATTCCCAGGAGGTGATATAGGGCTGATGAAATTCATTTCAAGTAATCTGAAGTATCCGGCTGAGGCTCTGAGTGCTGGAATTGAAGGACGGGTGATAATAACCTTTGTCGTAGAGCCCGATGGAGCAGTATCCAATATTCAGGTGAAGAAAAATCCTTCTGACTTGTTGTCAGAAGAGGCTGTCCGTGTAATGAAGATGTTGCCAAAGTGGGAACCGGGTAAACTGGATGGCAAAGCTGTACCTGTAAGTTATGTAGTACCGGTTGAGTTTAGAAATCCTTCGAAAAAGCTTTCTCAGAGCTCTTCTAAAACCAATCTGTCGCAAGAACTGAAAGACGCGTTGGTTTATATTGACGGTAAAGAATCGGATAAGTCCAGTCTTGACACCCTGTATCCGGAAAATATTAAGTCGATAACTGTATTCAAGGGTGAGGATGCTATAAAAAGATATGGCGAAAAAGGTAAGAACGGGGTGTTGCTTGTGACTACCCAACAAAAGAAATCTTCTCCTGTAGATTTTGATGATATGAAAGAGTTGGTTATTATTAATGATAAGGAAGCGGATGAGGCAACATACAAGGCTTTAGATACCAACCAGATAGAATCTGTCACCGTATTGAAAGATGCGGCTGCGGTGAAATTGTATGGCGAGCGTGGCCGTAACGGTGTGATTCTGGTAAAGACAAAAGGCTATGTGCCGGCCGAAAAAACGGATGCCGGGAAATAAGTGAATGAAAGAGTAAAACCTGCCGGAGTATTTTTCTTCCGGTAAGGCTTGTGAACAATTCACTATAGGTTTCATTTTTGTTTCACCAAGTGAGACTTTATTTTCTCTTAAGAGAAACTTTTGTTTCAAGGGCAAGAAACAAAAGTTTCAGCCAAGTGGAACAAAAGTTTCAACGGGTGGAACAAAAATGAAACTGTCATTAAACGAATTTCGTTGACTTAAAATCTCTCTATAAATAAAAGGGGTTGACTCTAGTTAGAGCCTGTTTAAATTTTAAAGTTTAATATAGAAAGAGTGTTTCTTCTTTCTTCG
>OBKR01000314.1_pt1 | contig 58254 bp, 51 predicted proteins | sample 1518991 | NCBI WGS metagenome assembly OBKR01 (sample SAMEA2452117, study PRJEB22498) | human gut metagenome | biome: human feces; feature: human gut; material: feces | place: Australia | collected 2012
ATTACATTGGCAATCAATTCGTTATAAAGTTTTATTCTTTTTACGACAGTCCCTAATTAAGCAACAATAAAACAAAAGTAAGAAAGGAATAAAAGCTCATCAATTTCTTTCTGATAATCACACAAGGTCTCCTGTAACAAACAAGAAAAAAGGCCACCTCTAAGTTCGTTCAGAGATGACCTTCTTTCTACACCGGTCTGATTCAATACAGACTTTTATCAAATATCATTATGGTAATGTCTAAGATTTAAAGTGCATTTTATACTATTTCTTCTTGAATATGTTCAGTACCTTATTTACCACATTTTCCTTTTTACCGGATGCTGTGTCCGATTTGTTGGTCAGTTTGTCAAGCACCTGCTCTCCTACTGACTGAAGTGCCTGGTTAGCCATACTCTTGGCATCAACTTTTACCGTAGGCGATGTAAAGGTTCCGCCAATCTTCAGGTCGAATGTAGTCAGGCTGGCAATGCTTCCGGCAGAAGACGGGAGCTTAACTTTTCCACTGTAGTCTATGGTCTGGTCAAGTCCGGTTGTACCCGAAAGGTTCAGGTTATAATCACCCATCTTGATGTCAAAGGGTTTTGTTTCCACTCTTCCATCCTTAATGGTAAAGTCCAGGTTCAGGTCTTTTACCTTCAGTTCCTTCAGCTCCGGTTTATTTACAGCATCGGCAATCTTATCTATCGCCGGTACGCCACTCAATACCAAATCTTTTGTAGAAAGGCTTCCATTACCTTGTGCAGTTTCAAGCAACGGACTCATAGTCTGGTCAAGATCGGTCTTGATATTCATGCTTCCCGAGAAGTTTCCTTTCAGATTTTCAAAGATTGGAGCCATGCCACGTACCATATCCAGTTCTTTATAGGTCTGTGCAAAGCTCAGATTGGTCATCTTCAGTCCGGCATCAAATGCAGGCTTCTTCACATCGGCAGTCGAATAACCTCCGTTTATTACCACATTGCCACCCATTGTGTTCAGTGACAGGTTCTGCATGTTTACTTCACCGTTCTTCACAATCAGCTTTCCTTTCACGTCGCTGAATTCCATCTTATTAAAAAGCACCTTGTTTAAGGCAGTCTGCATCTGGAAATCAATGTTCTTCGGAATTATCAGCAAGGAACCTTCACTCGCTGCTGCCGTAGAATCAGAAGCCGCTGCAGTCTCAGCCACAGCAGTGGTATCGGCGCTCATAAAGTCATTCAGATTCATATAGTTCGAACGGATATTCAATGTACCTTTCAGCGTTCTGCCTTTCAGTACATAGCCCATATAGTTTTCAAACTTGCTGTCGGCTGTAATGTCATTCTGTCCGATATTAACGGTTGTTTCGCTCAGCTGCAGATATTGCGGCGTAAACGTAAAGAGTGAACGCTGAATATTCACGTCGGGCATATCTTTCATCTTCAAGTCCATGCCTGAAAGTCCGATAGTACCCGAAGCCTCCACCTTGTCATACTGTTCCTTTTCTATATACGACAGTTTCGAAGCCGCTTTCATATTGGCCTGCAATACTCCGTTCAGCTGCATGTCTTCGAGTGGATAAACCTGTTTTATCATGCCTAAGTCGATTTTTCCGTTGGCTTCAAAGCGGAAATCAGGATCACTTATCGGAGTACGTACTTCAGCAGTCAGAGAAAATGGATTTCCTGCCAGATTGAACTCCAATGGTGCAACCGTAACAACGGTGCCGTCAACGTTTCCTCCCGGGTTCTCTACCGAAGCTTTGATATTTATCTTATCAACTCCTGCCGGCAAATCAGGGTAACGGAACATGGCATTCTCTACAGTCAAATCGGCTTTGAACTGCGGCACGGTATCACCCTGCAAAGTTCCTTTGGCATAAGCCGACAGGGTAGCAGAGCCATCGGTTTTCAGCTTTTCAAAGTCTTTGGCATAAATAGCCGGAATAAGTGAAAGCAACTCTTTGAATCCTACACTGTTGGTGTTCAGTTTCAAATCCATATCCATCGCTTCACCTTTCATGGCGAGCCATCCGTCGAGATTGGTCTCTATGGCATTCAGACGGAACATGTTGTCTTTAAGCGTATACTTTCCGTTGGCAAAATCGGCATCCACGTTCATACGGGTAGCAATCTCGGCATTGCTCAGGAAAGGAACTCCGTTCATCTGGAAGGTCACTCCGTCGGTCTCAGCCTCCAACTCAACAGCTGAATGCTCAGATGCAAAATCGCCCGAACAAGTCAGTTGCAAATCATGCAGCTCTGCATACATCTTGCCTTGACGGTCGTCATATACCAGATTCACATTGTCAAACTTCACTTTCTTCAGACTTATGGCAAAAGGTGAAGATTCTTCTGTTGTTTCTTCAACAGTTGCCGTAGAATCAGTCTTCATCACATCCCAGTTGGCACGTCCGTCTTCAAGCACGATAGCGTGCAGATAAGTATCTTCTACATAGATACGTGAAATCTCGTAATTGCTTCCCATCAGTGAAAACAGGTTGACAGTGGCTGTCAGTTCTCCTGCCTTTACCAGGGTATCGGTAGCAAAATCGCCTTCACCCTTCAACCAGAAATCTTCCAGTGTAAGCGAAGCTTGTGGGAAATGGCGTAACAAGCTGATGTTTAACGAACGGAAATCGAATTGTCCGTTCAACATCTTATTACCTTCCGTTTTTACCAATGTCTCTATTTTTCCTTTAAAGGCAAGAGGCAGTACCAACAGAAGTATCAAAATAACGGCAATAACAATACCTGTAATTTTCAATCCTTTCTTCATAAGTCCTGTGTTTTTGGTTATAATAAACAAACATATAAAATATTAGGATTCTTTACGCTTTTCCTAAAGCTTTTTTATACATTTAATTACATTATGATATGATACAGGTATCTTTCCTTATTTATCTCAATCAACCGGACTCTCAGCAACGCATGATAATGAATATATAAAAGGACAAAAGTCACAATAAAAAGAGTATTTTTGCAAATAAAAGAATACGCAAAGATGTATACACAGGAAGAAATAGACAAAATAGGAAAAGAACTGGAAGAGTCACTGGCCGGAGTACTTGGCATAAAGCTACAGCCCAGCGAAGGTGAACAGGTAGTGGCTACAATGCCCGTGGACAAACGTACCTGTCGTCCTCCCGGCATATTGAACGGCGGCGCTTCACTGGCTATGGCCGAAACACTTGCCGGATACGGTTCAAATGGAATTCTGCATGCCGAACATACATCTGCATTCGGCATTCAGGTAAGTGCCAACCATATAGCTGTTGCCCATATGGGCGATACGGTAAAAGGAGTAGCCACTCCCGTACACATCGGCCGTTCTACCCATATATGGGATGTTAATATTACATCACAAACCACTGGTAAACTGATATCCAGCATACGTGTAGTGAATTTTATAGCACATATTCCCGTATGAACACTGACTACAAACTGACTGACTGCATAGACCGACTTCTCGCATTACATATTCCTTTTGCCATATACCGGTTGCCATGGCAGGAGGAATTACACCTAGTCATGCAAACACAGGGAATGCCTGTCACCCTGACAGACATAACCGAACTGAATGATAAGGAGGGATTTGTAATGACACCGTTCCGGCAAACAGAAGAAACTCCCATCGTTCTGATTCAACCGGACATCCGTATTGACGGAAAAGAATGTATCGTAAAAGAGCTGGAACGTACTCTGCCTCAACTGACACAAAAAACAGCAAGGACCGATACCAAGATAGAAACAGACACCAAAGAGCGTTATACCAATGCTTTTGAACGTTTCCATACAGCTTTGACTCAAGGTGTATTCAACAAGCTGGTGCTTTCCCGCAAATATATTCATGAGTTTACCGGCACCCCGTCATTGGGAAAGATATATATGAATGCCTGCTCATGTTATCCGCGTGTGATGATTTACCTGTGTCATACTCCTTTCAGCGGAACATGGCTGGGATGTACTCCTGAAATTATCCTCTCTATAGAGAACGGAAAAGGACATACGGTTTCATTGGCCGGGACAATGCCAGTCATTAACAATGTTGAGCCACAAGAATGGAGCGAAAAGAACAGGAAAGAACAGGCTTATGTCAGTGAGTATATCCGTCGTCAACTGCATGAACAAGGCATCCAGCCTGAAGAGAAAGGGCCTTATACGGCACGGGCCGGTGAGGTTGTTCATCTGAAAACCGACTTTTTCTTTCCCCTTCATGAAACCCGACGGCTGGGAAATCTGTTGAAAAGTCTGCATCCTACACCTGCCGTATGCGGACTTCCCAAAGCCGAATCATATGCTTTTATCCATCAGAACGAAAAGATTGACCGACGCTATTATGCAGGCTTCACCGGATGGCTGAGTCCGGAAGGCGATACGCAACTCTACGTCAACCTGCGATGCATGGAAGTATGCGAAAACAAAGCCGTACTTTATGCCGGAGGAGGAATCCTTTCCTCGTCGGAAGTGGAATCGGAATGGCAGGAAACACAACACAAACTAGGAACCATTGAACATATACTGTAATCTTATGTACACCGATAAAAAGAACATTCTGCAACTCACGGCTCTACTCAGGGCACATAATATCCGGAAGATTGTCATCACACCGGGAAGCCGTAACATCCCGCTGGCACAGACATTCTCCCAATGTCCCGATTTTGAATGCTTCTCCGTAACCGACGAACATAGTGCCGGATTCTTTGCCATCGGCCTGGCTCTGCAAAGCGGTCATCCGGCAGCGGTATGCTGCACATCAGGTTCTGCACTGCTCAATATCCACCCGGCTGTTGCCGAAGCTTTTTATCAGCAGGTGCCTTTACTGGTATTGTCTGCCGACCGCCCTGCCGCATGGATCGGACAAATGGACGGACAGACTCTTCCTCAACCCAACGTATTCAATGGGCTTGTACGCCGTTCGGTCAATCTGCCCGACATTCATACCCGGGAAGACGAATGGTTCTGTAACCGACTTATCAACGAAGCCTTGCTCGAACTGAATCATCACGTTGGCGGACCGGTACACATAAACATCCCCATATCCGAACCTTTCTTTGACTTCCCCGTAGAAAAACTTCCCGACGAACGGGTGATACGCCGTTATCGCAGTCCGCTCGAAGCAAAGGATATTATTCTTGAAAAGTTGCAGACATGTCCCAAACGAATGATTATTGACGGGCAATGTACACCTCAACAGGCGAAATACCCCGCACAGGAACAGTTCGTCATATTAAGCGAATACCTGAACAATGCCGTACGCGAAAACAGCATGCAACATTTTGATGCGGTGCTCTACCGTGCTACCGAAGAAACCAAACAGGAACTGGCACCACAACTCGTCATTACCTGTAACGGACACATCGTATCCAAACGTCTGAAACAATTCCTTCGCAAGAACAGACCGGAAGCCCACTGGCATATCAGTCCCGACGGTTCTGTAGCCGACCTGTTCGGCTCACTGGACATCGTTTTCGAATGTACTCCTCATCAGTTCTTTGAAGAGCTGAGTCTTATCATACGGCAATCGTGTCCACAGACTGCAGCATACATAAACTTATGGCATACGCAGGACGCACTCATTCCCTGCCCGACCTTTGCCTATTCGGAAATGGCTGCTATCGGCCGGCTCTTTGAGGAAGTAAACGAAAGCTATAACACACCGGTAGTACACCTGGCCAACAGCTCTGCCGTACGCTATGCGCAACTGTTTCCTTTGAACAGCAACATAACGGTATGCTGCAACCGGGGTGTCAACGGTATTGAAGGTTCCTTATCTGCTGCGATAGGATATGCTTCGGTCTCTCCGCAAACAAACTACATCGTGATAGGCGACCTGAGTTTCTTCTATGACATGAACGCACTGTGGAACGGGCATATCCGTAACAACGTGCGCATTCTTCTGCTGAACAACGAAGGCGGAGAGATATTCCATGCACTGCCCGGTCTGAAACTGTCTGAATACACGCACCGGTTTGTTACTGCCGTTCATAATACCCGGGCCGAAGGATGGGCCAGAGAAAGAGGCTTTGAATACCGGAGTGCACACAACGAAGAAGAATTGGAAGCCGGAATCGCAACGCTCACCGATACGGAAGCCCAACGTCCGGTAATGCTGGAAGTATTTACTGACAAGAGTACAGACGTCCGGCTACTCAAAGAATATTACAGATTACTCAAATAAACACTAAAAAATAATTCAAAGTATGGCACAAAGAGAATGGAAAACCATCAAGGAATATCAGGATATTCTGTTCGATTTCTATAATGGAATCGCCAAGATTACCATCAACCGTCCGCGTTACCGTAACGCCTTTACTCCTACCACTACCAGTGAAATAAGTGATGCCTTGCTTATCTGCCGCGAATGCCAGGATATCAACGTAGTTGTACTGACCGGCGCAGGCGACAAGGCTTTCTGTTCGGGAGGCGACATGCATGTAAAAGGACATGGCGGATATATCGGAACCGACGGAGTACCCCGTCTGAACGTACTGGACGTACAGAAACAGATACGTTCCATCCCCAAGCCGGTAATAGCCATGGTCAACGGATATGCCATCGGAGGCGGACACGTATTGCACGTGGTGTGCGACCTGACCATTGCTTCGGAGAATGCTATATTCGGACAAACCGGTCCGCGCGTAGGAAGCTTTGATGCCGGATTCGGCTCTTCTTACCTGGCACGCATCGTAGGACAGAAGAAAGCACGCGAAATCTGGTTCCTCTGCCGCCAGTACTCCGCACAGGAAGCACTCGATATGGGACTGGTAAACAAAGTGGTTCCGCTGGACAGACTGGAAGACGAAGTGGTAGAATGGGCCGAAACCATGATGCAGCACAGTCCGCTGGCACTCCGCATGATTAAGGCCGGACTGAATGCCGAGCTCGACGGACAGGCCGGAATACAGGAACTGGCCGGTGATGCTACCATGCTGTATTACATGACGGAAGAAGCACAGGAAGGAGGACGCGCATTCCTTGAAAAGCGTAAACCCGACTGGAGCAAATTCCCCAAAATGCCATAAACAAAGATTATGGAAAGACTGAAAATAGATATCCTGCCGCGCCTGCTGCACTTCAAGCAGCCGGCAGGCACTTCACGAGGAGTCTATACCACCCGCAAGGTATGGTATCTGCGCATGACGAAGACTGAAAGTGAAGCATTGTGTACCGATATGGAGCTTCCTTCATGTGCCTACGATACCACGCAGGCAGGATGGGGAGAGTGTGCTCCACTTCCCAAACTGAGTTGCGACGACGTGCCCGACTATGAACAGATACTGCATCAGGCATGCCGGCTCACCGAAACAAATGGAACTATCCCTTATGAATTCCTGCGCCCGTATCCTTCGATACTGTTCGGACTGGAAACGGCCATGCAGAATCTCAGGTCTGGAGGAAACTGGCAACTCTTTGACTCTCCGTTTTATCGGGGCGAAGAAGGAATACCTACCAACGGACTTATCTGGATGGGCTCGTTCGAAGAAATGTATGCGCGCATTGAAGAGAAGATGCGTGCCGGATTCCGGTGCATCAAGCTGAAAATCGGGGCCATCGACTTTGACAGGGAACTGAGTCTGCTCAGCTTTATCAGACAGCACTTCACTCCGGAACAGATAGAACTGAGAGTTGATGCCAACGGTGCATTCACTCCCGAAGAAGCTCCCGCAAAGCTGGAAAGACTGGCCGCATTTCATCTGCATTCCATTGAGCAGCCTATCCGCGCAGGACAATGGCAGGAGATGGCCCGTCTGTGTGTATCCTCACCTCTGCCCATAGCACTCGACGAAGAACTGATAGGCATCAACGATACGGAGAGCAAATGCCGGATGCTCGATACCATCCGTCCGCAATACATTATCCTGAAGCCATCGCTTCACGGCAGTCTCTGCGGAGCCGAGGAATGGATAAGACTCGCCCGGGAAAGAGGTATCGGCTCATGGGTCACTTCTGCTTTGGAATCCAATATCGGACTGAACGCCATCGCGCAATGGTGTGCCACCCTTCATCCTGTCATGCCACAGGGACTGGGTACAGGCCTGCTCTTTACCGACAATGTTGAAAGCCCGCTCTCAATGGAAGGAGAAAGACTATGGTTCAGAAAGAAATAAAAGAAACAGCCAACATCCATACGGCTCTGAAAGAGTTTCTGGACGAATGGCACAACGGACAGGCTACCGTACAGGTACAGACATCGGGCTCCACCGGAACACCCAAACAGATGCAGGTAGAAAAGCGGCGAATGGAAAACAGTGCACGCCTCACCTGCTCTTTTCTCGGATTGAAACAGGGCGACAGTGCCTTGCTCTGCATGCCATTGCAATACATCGCCGGAAAGATGGTTGTAGTACGCTCTCTTGTCTGCGGCCTGAGACTGATTGCGGTGCAGCCTTCGGGCCATCCGCTGGAAGAACTGACCGACATTCCGGTATTCGCCGCCATGGTGCCCATGCAGGTATACAATTCCCTGCAGATTCCCGACGAATGCGAAAAGCTGAAACAAATTAAGCATCTCATCATCGGAGGAGGAGCCATTGACAAGGATATGGAAAAGGCACTGCGCAACTTTCCGAATGCCGTATGGAGTACCTACGGAATGACGGAAACCCTTTCTCACATTGCCTTGCGACGCCTCAACGGTCCGACAGCTTCGGAATGGTATACTCCGTTTGACAACGTAAAGATTGAACTGTCTGAACGCGGCACGCTGACCATCAACGCCCCGCTGGTCAATCCGGAAATACTCGTCACCAACGATATTGCCGAGATAAACGAACACGGACAGTTCCGCATCTTGGGACGTGCCGACAATACCATCAACTCCGGAGGAATCAAGATACAGCCCGAACTGGCGGAAGCGCTGCTCGCAGGCTCCATCCAGGGAGAATTTGCCGTGACTTCCGTCCCCGACGCACGGCTGGGCGAAGCACTGACCCTCCTCTACTCAGGCAGTCAGTCACAGGAAGAAATAAACAGTTTGTGCAAAAAGCTGCTTCCACCTTACTGGCGACCGAAACACATCGTACACACTCCGCACTTCCCGCTCACGGGCAACGGAAAAATCAGCCGGAAAGAAGTCAAGGAATATGCTGTCCGTCTGGTAATGCCATAACATGCATGCCAGACGGACTGTATCTTTACTGCTCCCTGAGGGCATCGGCATAAGCTCTTCCCACGGGAATGGTTATATCCTGATTGTATAACACCACCTGCGTGCGCGAATAGCTGGCTATGCGGTGACGGGGCACGATAAACGATTTGTGAACCCGTATGAACTTATCGGCCGGAAGCAGGTCCATAATGCTCTTCATACTCATCTGCGACAGTATGGGACGTGCATCTACGATATGAAAGCGGACGTAATTGTTGACCGCCTCAATATAAAGAATTGTCGAGAGCTTTATCTTTACGTTCTTGTATTCCACCTTCACCGTTATCTCCTCTTCGTTCATGACCGGTGTTTCTGCCATATTAAGCAAGGAGCGCAGACGCACGGCTTTCTGAACAGCCTTTTCAAAACGCATATACGAGAACGGTTTATGCAGGAAATCCACCGCATTCAGTTCAAATCCGTCGACGGCAAACTGAGCATAAGCCGTAGTAAAGATAAGAAATACGCCGGCCGGCAATTCCCTGGCCATCTCCACACCGTTTACACCGCCCATTTCAATATCCAGGAATACGATATCCGGGCGAATACGCTTTACCTGTTCCCATCCGGCCAGCGGATTGGTATAGGTTGAAAGCTCCATATCTCCCATACGCTTACAGAACTGGGCAATAATGTTCAGTGCCATCGGTTCGTCATCAATAGCTATGCACTTCATATCCTATTTAAGTTTTAGGGTTAGTGTTACCGAATAAATGCCATTCTCCTGCTTTATTTCCAATGTATGCCTGTTGGGATATAGCAAATCCATGCGTTTACGGCAGTTGCTGATGCCTATTCCCTTCTTTCCCTCTGCCGGTTCCGTCATTACCGGATTCCTGACCGCAAACAGCAAATCGCCGTTCTCTATCTTCACGGCTATATAGATATCGCTTTCCTTATATGACGACACACCATACTTGATGGCATTTTCCACAAAAGTTATCAACAGCATCGGAGCTATCACCGCGTCAGGAGTACCCTTGTCGTCGGTATAGGAGAAATGAATGCGGCTATATTCGTTCATCCGGTATTTCTGCATCTCGATGTATTGCCTGATATACTCAATCTCCGTCTGTACGGGAATAAAGTCTTTCGATGCGTTGGAATACATATACTTCATCAGCTGTATGAACTGCATAAAAGCCGCCTCGGCCTTTTCCGACTGGGTCACTACCATGCCATAGAGCGTATTCAGCGAATTGAACAGGAAATGCGGATTAATCTGTGCCTTATACAGGGCTAGCTCGGCTTTCTTCTTTTCGAACTCCACCTCATGCCGGGCCATAATCTGCCTGAACAGTTCGGTGAGCAGTCCCATAGCCAGACTGAACACCGTGACTACAAGGAACAGGAACCACACTCCCTGCTGATGCAGACGAAGACTCGATGCACTCGGACGGGGACGCCCACCCGGAGGACGACGGAAATGCCGCGGCATTTCCAACTGATATTGGGTAATGAGCCATGTAATGACTATCATCAGTATCAGAATGACCAGTGACCATACAAGATATTTCTTCCGGCGAAACATAAAAGGCACCGTCAGACAACGGTTAGTAATATATACAATGTATAACCATCCTACCAGGATACACACAAAAACCATATTGCTGGTAAGCCATCGCTCTATGGGAAGCAACATTATCATTATAGGCAACAGCACCAGACAGAAAGCCAAATCAATAAATAAGGGCAAGTTCCTGTTCGTCATATTCTTTCAATATTTGTCACTGGCAAAATTAAGCTTTTTAGAGCGGATATGAAAGTCATGCCAAAGTCATTCATCACTACTTTTTTGTCGTTTACCCTCACATCGGAGGCACGGTATTTTATGGTTCGGCCAACTGCCTACCTTTGCAACAGAAAACAAATAAAACTCAAGAATATGAACAAGCTCATCTTATCACTCATCGCACTGTTACTTCCACTGTCCATCATGGCCGATACGGTCATTACCGGTATCATTACGGACAAAAAGAACAGCGAGCCACTACCGGCAGCAACCGTCAGCATCGTTTCTGAGAACGGAACGAAGAAACATGTCATAACCGACCTCGACGGACGATATTCATTCAACGGACTATCCGAAGGGAAATATTCTCTGGAAGCTTCGTACGTAGGATATAAAACGGCAAAGAAAAGCGTAAAGGCCAGCACCGGACAAACCGTTACAGCCAACTTAGCGCTGGAGGAAGACTCACAACTTCTCTCCACCGTATCCGTAGAAGGAAGAGCAACCCGTGCACAGCAGAAAGGCGACAGCCTGATATACAATGCCGAAGCGTTCAAGGTAATGCAGGGAAGCACTGCCGAAGATCTGCTGGCTAAAATGCCGGGCATCGTGGTTGAAGGCGGAACCATTCAGGCACAGGGTGAAGATGTAAAAAAAGTACTCGTCGACGGAAAAGAACTTTTTGAAGGCGACGTAAACCTGGCTGTAAAGAACATTCCGTCAGATGTTATCGCCAGCATCGAGGTGTTCGACAAGAAAAGCGAACAGGCGGAGTTTACCGGATTTGACGACGGCGACGAAATCAAGACCATCAATATCGTGACAAAAACCGGATTCAGAGAAGGTACTTTCGGTGAACTGTACGGAGGATACGGTACGGAAGACCGCTACCGCGTGGGCGGAAACGTAAACTTCTTCAATGATGACCAGCGGATATCTGTACTCGGCATGAGCAACAATATCAACCAGCAGAACTTCTCGCAGGAAGACCTGGCAGGCGTCATGTCTTCACAAGGAGGAAAAGGCCGAAGTGGAAGAGGCGGAAAAGGTGGCGGAGAAGGAAACGCATCCGGAGGAGGACGCGGAGGCAGCGGAAACTCGGCAAGTAACTTCATGGTGGGTTCACTGGGAGGTATTACGTCGACCAACGGACTTGGTCTGAACTACGTAGACCAGTGGAACGAAAAGATGAAATTCACCGGAAGCTACTTCTTCAACCAGTCGACCAACAACTCGCAACAGGACATCGAGCGTGAATACTTTGATGCATCGCTCCCCGGAATGACTTATGACGAATACAACGAATCGGAAATGAAAAACTGGAATCACCGCTTCAATATGAAGTTCGACTATCAGATAGACGAAAGCAACTCCTTGCAGATAAGACCTACCATCAGTCTGCAGAAAAACGATGCATTGAGTCTTTTGCAAGGAGAGAACTTCACTGACGGACAAAGCACCGGCAGCACGGAAAACCATACAGACAGCCAGACCGATGCCTACAATCTGGGAGCCAACATCACATACCGTCACCGCTTCCCTACCGAAGGACGTACACTGTCATGGATGATAAACGGACAACTGTCGAACACCAGCGGCGATTCGTATACCGACTATATCAACCAGCTGCTCAGCGGTACGGCTGAAACTGAAAGCTACAGCCAGTACAAGAACACATCCAATCAGCAGTACTCACTCCGAAGCAGCCTGATGTTTACGGAAAAGCTGACCGACTACATGCAACTGCAGGCCAACTACCGTCTGTACACCTCCAATACGGAGTCAGACCGGAAGACTTACGACCACAATGCCGTGACCGACCTTTATGAACAGCTGAACGAGGATCTTTCGAATACCTATCAGTCGGACTATCTGACCCAATCGGGCGGACTGGGACTGCGTTTCCGGAAAAACAGTCTGAACATCATGCTGGGTGTAGACCTGCAATGGGCTTCGCTCGACGGTGAACAGACGTATCCTTACAGCACAGACATCAAGCATTCATATTTTTCAGTATTGCCGTCACTGGTGGCACGCTACTCGCTCGACCGCAACAACTCGTTCCAGTTGCGCTACCGCAGCAGTTCTTCGGCCCCGTCTGTGACTGACCTGCAGGATGTGATTGACAATACCAACCCGCTGTTCCTGTCGAGCGGTAACCCCGACCTCGACCAGCAGATAAACCATACGCTGAACCTTCGCTACATACGTACCACGAAGTCAGGACAGACCTTTATCGCCATGCTGGGCGGAACCTTCCGCACGGGATACGTGGGCGACAGTACCTACGTGGCTACGGAAGATGTCAGCCTCTCTCCCGAAATCACGCTGAACAAGGGTTCACAGTTTACCAAACCTGTCAATCTCGACGGTTACTACAGTTTGCAGTCCATGCTTACCTACGGATTTCCGCTCGACCTTATCCGCAGTAACATCAACCTGAGCATGGCGGCCAACTACAGCCATGAGCCTACAATATTCAACGGAGTGAAAAGCAGCACCAAAGAGCTGAGCCTCATCCCGAAAGTAATTATCGGAAGCAACATTAGTGACCAGCTCGACTTTACCGTATCATACGCGGCAGCTATCAACAAGGCATTCAGTTCCTTGCAGGATGCTACCAGCAGTGACTACACCACGCACACAGCAGCCGCCAAACTGGGATGGACTTTCTGGAAAGGATTTACTTTCCGCAGTACATTCAACTATATCAAATACAGCGGACTCGACACCGACAATTCAGACTATTTCCTCTGGAACGCCTCCATCGGAAAGAAGTTCCTGAAAAACAACGCAGCCGAAATCCGTCTGGAAGCCTTCGACCTGCTCCGCCAGAACCAAGCTTTCACACGCAACGTAGGAAGCAACTATTACGATTATGTAACCTCAAATGTACTTGAGCCTTATTTCATGCTCAGTCTGGTCTATACCATACGGTAATTTGCATGCAGAGCTGCCGGAAAACAAAAAACATCCCCGAGAGAAACTTGCGAAGCACCCGTCAGAAAGTTTATCCTTAGCTTAAAGATATGTATCCTTAGCCTGAAGATACATATCCCTAGCCTAAGGATATGTATCTCTAGGCTAAGGATAAACTTTATACCGGGTATCAACCATATACAAAGGCTGTTGTGATAAGGTTTTCCACAGAGATGTTTCACGATACAGACAAAGCCTTAACAAACAGACTGTCAATACACAGCACTTGATACTATCACATATTGTAGAACCAAAAACAATGAAGATTATGAAAAAACTTATTTTACTCGCACTGATTATCATGGCAGGCATGCAGACTGCCGATGCACAACGTCCGCAAAACAGAAAGCAACAGACTCCGGAACAACGTGTTGAACGACTCGACAAGAAGCTGAATCTCACCGATGAACAGGAGAAACAGATTCTGGCCTTCTATGAAGAGTATGCAAAAGAAGAAATCACACGTGAAAACCGCAAGGAAAAAATGGAAGAGCTCAACAAGAAAATCGAGTCTGTACTGACCGACGAACAAAAGGAAACTTTCTCTACCATGGGTAAGAACAGAAAAAGAAAATAAGAACACCAACAGACAACAGAACAAGTACTCTTGCAAGCAAAACTGAATCTGGCATCAGACCGTTTTGATAAAATACAGGGAGTAATCAATCTCTACCATACACTCAGTAGTCGATACTAACTGTATACACTCTCTCTTCTTCATCATAAAAAGACATTTCCCTGAGTGAGTCCGGGAAATGTCTCTATTCATATACATACTACCGCCAAATCAGTATTCTCACACCGGCTTTCTCTGCCTGCAAGCAGATTTCTGCCCATATTCGTTACTAGTTTGCATATGAATTTGTTATCTTTGCAACACTTTTTTAATGGAACAAAATCAAAACAATACAATATGGAAAAGAAATTTAAAAGAACAACCGTCACATCGGCCCTGCCCTATGCCAACGGCCCTGTACATATCGGCCACCTTGCCGGAGTATACGTGCCTGCCGATATTTATGTGCGCTATCTTCGTCTGAAGAAAGAAGACGTGCTCTTTATCGGAGGTTCTGACGAACACGGTGTGCCCATCACTATCCGTGCCCGTAAAGAAGGATGTACACCGCAAGACGTAGTAGACCGCTATCATACACTGATAAAAGACTCGTTCAAGGAGTTCGGAATCTCGTTCGATATCTACTCACGTACCAGTTCAAAGACTCACCACGATACAGCTTCCGATTTCTTCCGCAAGCTTTACGACAAGGGTGAATTTATTGAAAAGACCAGCATGCAGTATTATGACGAGGAAGCCAAGACTTTCCTTGCCGACCGCTATATCACGGGCGAATGCCCTCACTGTCATGCCGAAGGCGCATACGGTGACCAGTGCGAGAAGTGCGGAAGCACACTGAGCCCTACCGAACTGATTAACCCGAAGAGTGCCATCAGCGGAAGCAAACCTGTAATGAAAGAAACCAAGCACTGGTATCTGCCGCTCGACAAGCACGAAGCATGGTTGCGCAAATGGATTCTGGAAGATCACAAGGAATGGCGTCCGAATGTATACGGACAATGCAAGAGCTGGCTCGATATGGGTCTGCAGCCCCGTGCCGTAAGCCGTGACCTCGACTGGGGAATTCCCGTACCGGTAGAAGGTGCCGAAGGTAAAGTACTTTACGTATGGTTCGATGCTCCCATCGGTTATATATCAAACACCAAAGAGCTTCTGCCCGATTCATGGGAGAAATGGTGGAAAGACCCCGAAACTCGTCTGATACACTTTATCGGTAAAGACAACATCGTATTCCACTGCATCGTGTTCCCGGCCATGCTGAAAGCCGAAGGTTCATATATCCTGCCCGACAATGTGCCGAGCAATGAGTTCCTGAACCTCGAAGGCGACAAGATTTCAACCTCACGCAACTGGGCCGTATGGTTGCACGAATATCTGAAAGATTTCCCCGGCAAACAGGATGTACTCCGCTATGTGCTGACAGCCAACGCTCCGGAAACCAAGGACAACGACTTTACATGGAAAGATTTCCAGGCACGCAACAACAACGAACTGGTAGCCGTATACGGAAACTTCGTAAACCGTGCTCTGGTACTTACCCAGAAATATTTCGAAGGCAAAGTTCCTGAATGCGGTGAGCTGAACGATTACGACAAGGAAACCCTGAAAGAATTTGCCGACGTAAAGGCACAAGTAGAAAAACTGCTCGACGTATTCAAATTCCGCGATGCGCAGAAAGAAGCCATGAACCTGGCACGTATCGGTAACAAATATCTGGCCGACACCGAGCCTTGGAAACTGGCCAAGACTGACATGCCGCGCGTAGCAACCATTCTGAACATTGCACTCCAGCTGGTAGCCAATCTGGCCATCGCTTTCGAACCGTTCCTGCCGTTCAGTTCTGAGAAACTGCGCAAGATGCTGAACATGGAAAGCTTTGACTGGAACCAACTGGGACATACTGACCTGCTCGCTGCCGGCCACCAGTTGAACAAGCCCGAACTGCTCTTTGAAAAGATTGAAGACGACGTTATCAACGCACAGGTAGAGAAGCTGCACGCTACCAAGAAAGCCAATGAAGAGGCCAACTACAAAGCCAACCCTATCCGTGCAAACATTGAGTTTGACGACTTCCTGAAGCTCGATATCCGCGTGGGAACCGTGCTTGAATGCCAGAAAGTCCCCAAAGCTGACAAGCTGCTTCAGTTCAAGATTGCCGACGGACTGGAGAACCGTACCATCGTATCAGGTATCGCACAGCACTACAAACCCGAAGAACTGGTAGGCAAACAGGTATGCTTCATTGCCAACCTGCCGCCGCGCAAGCTGAAAGGCATCGTTTCGGAAGGTATGATTCTGAGTGCCGAGAACTTTGACGGAAGTCTTTCGGTAATCACTCCCCAACGTGAAGTAAAACCGGGTAGCGAAGTAAAATAAATGGAAAAGACAATCTTACTTTATAACTTGAAGAATGACAAAGGGGTGCAGATACGGCGTATCTGCTCCCCTCTGCATATCTCCTGCCGTGATGTAGAGCCATCCGAATATATGGAACTGATTGGCGCTCTTGCTGGTATGCCCGGCTTCCCACGCAGGCAGCAAAGCGTATCTCCCGTCACATTCAGTGAGGAGATGATGATATTCTGCGGATTCAGCAATGATGATATCTATCAGTTCCTGGCCCAATACAAGGCTGCAGGCATTACCCCCGTATGGCTCAAGGCCTCACTCACACCCAACAATATCCAGTGGAACTCCATTGAGCTGCACAAGGAACTGAGTGAAGAACACCGCATGATGAACAAATAATACATTATGAGATATTTCATTACTTATGGTGACAAGGCATATACCCGGTCGGCCCAACGACTGACGGACGAAGCGCTGCACACACAGCTCTTCGACAAGACGCATATATTCTCGCCCGAGGAACTTCCTGACAGCATCAGGAAACATCCGCTCATGCAGTACCGCCGGGGCGGAGGATACTGGTTCTGGAAACCCTATGTCATTCTTACCGCCCTTCAGGAGATGAACGACGGTGACATACTGGTCTATGCAGATGCCGGATGCAGCATACGCCCCTCTGAAGAATGGAATACCTTTTTCAACATCTTAAAGAAGAAAAGCATCCTGGCTTTCAAGCTGGGATTCCGCAATAAGTTCTATACCAAACGCTCCGCACTCAACTACATAACCCGCGAAGAAAAGTACTGGAGCGAATACCAGCAGATTGCGGGCGGCATCCTGCTCATACGCAAGACCGCCGAAAGCATGCAGTGCATCAGCACGTGGCTGCAACTGATGGATACCCATCCCGAACTGGTGACTGATGTCAGCGAGAACGAACGGAAAGACGAGGCTCCCTATTTCATAGAGCACCGTCACGACCAGTGTATTCTGAGCACAAGCCTGTTTAGATACCGCCATATTGTGGCTTTGCGATGGGAAAACTTTGAATACCTCAACCCTTACGAACCGCAGGCATTCATAGCCTCACGCATCTCCGACGCCAATCCGCAAAATCACCGTCAGGAAATAAGCCGGTTCAAATACTTGAAACGAAAATACATCGGACGTCCGCTGTTCAGCATGCGCCAGCAATACTGGGAGTGGAAAAGCCGACATCATAAAGCATAAGGACAATGGCAGCACCCACACTGAAAGAACAGACAGCAAAAGGACTCTTCTGGGGTGCCTTCAGCAATGCCACTCAGCAACTGGTAGGAGTGGCATTCGGCATTATGCTGGCACGACTGCTCAGCCCGCACGACTACGGTCTGTTCAGCATGCTGCTTATCTTTACGGCAGCTGCCAATCTTCTTCAGGACAGCGGATTCACCACAGCACTCATCAACAAGAAAGATGCCAGTGACGAAGACTACAATGCCGTGTTCTGGTTCAGCTGTTCCATGGGAGCCTGCCTGTATGTGATATTCTTCCTGGCCGCTCCTTATATCGCACAATATTACAAGGCCCCCGAACTGACCTCGGCTGCCCGCGTGCTGTTCCTTTGGTTTCTGTTCGGATGCACGGGTACGGTTCACAACGCCATCCTTATCAAGCGGCTCATGATGAAAGAAAAGACACGGGCCGACCTGCTCGCCTTTTTCGCTTCGTGCCTGGTGGCGCTCGGCATGGCCCTTTGCGGCATGGCCTACTGGAGTCTGATTGTACAGATGGTGGTACAGGGCTTTGTCAACGTATGCCTGCGATGGTACTACTCTCCGTGGAGACCCTCGTTCCGTTTCAACGCCGCTCCGCTGAAGAAGATGTTCCCCTTCAGTATCAAGCTGCTGCTCACGGGCATCTTTAACGTAATCAACGACAACATCTTCGCCCTGATACTCGGAATCAGCTATTCAAAGGCGCAGGCCGGATTCTATGCACAGGGCCGCAAATGGAGCTACATGGCCTACTCCACCGTATGGGGCATGGCCAACAACGTATCACAGGCCGTACTGGCACAGGTTGCCGACACGGCCGACCGCCAGCAGAATGTATTCCGCAAACTGATACGCTTCATGGCCTACGTCACTTTCCCGTCAATGCTCGGACTGGCTTTCATTTCGGAAGAGTTCATCGCCATCACCGTAGGCGAGAAATGGCTGCCCAGTATTCCCTACATGCAGCTGTTCTGCCTGTGGGCTATTGTAACACCGCTCAACAATATCTGCACCAATACCATCATCAGCCGCGGCAAGTCAAACATCTACATGTACGGCACGATAACACTCGACGTCGTGCAGTTGCTCGTCATTTATTTCTCCGCTCCGCTGGGTGTATTCCAGATGGTAATCAACTACGTCATCACCTGCTTCGTATGGTTCTTCGTTTGGTTCTACTTCGTGAAGAGGTACACCGGCGTCCGGCTTATTGAGGTACTTGTACGCGATGTAATGCCGTTTCTGTGCATCACACTCATAGCCATCGGGGCAGCATATCTCATCACCCTTCCACTTGCAAACATCTACCTGCGCATCCTCTGCAAAATCATTGTGGTGGCAGGAATCTATATAGCCATTCTTTATGCAGCCCATTCGGTAATGCTTAAAGAAACCATTCAGTACATACAGAAAATTGTCAAACGATAAAACTACCGGTAAATGCCTATGATTACCTTATTACCCCTGGGAGGCCTGGCCAACCGCATGCGTTCCATCGCATCGGGCGTATCACTGGCAAGAAAATACAACAGCCGCCTGCGCATCATCTGGATAAAGGATGCAGGACTGAACTGTGCGTTCAGCGAACTGTTCCACAAATGGCATCTGCCCGATATCCGCCTGAAGGAAGCATCGCTGACCGACCGCATACTGTATGACCGCCCGCGACCAAGAAACATGCGCATTCCGCAATATTTCCAGCGACTCCTGTTTGACGACCGCCTGTATGACGAGCACAAGGAACGGTTCATTGACCGTGCGTTCGACTATGACCGCTGGCTCACCGAAAACCGGAAAGTCTACATAGCCACCTGCTATCCGTTTTTCGACGCCCCCGACACGATATACAAAGAGCTGTTTGTTCCTACTGACGAGATAGAGCAGCTCATCACACCGTATACTTCACAATTTACCGCGCACACCGTAGGCATACACATACGGCGCACGGACAATGTAGAATCCATCCGCCAAAGCCCCATCGAACTATTCGTTGAAGCGATGGAACAGGAAGTACAGGCATTTCCCGACACGGTATTCTTTGTAGCCTCCGACTCGGAAGAAGAAAAGTCGGTTCTGAAACGACGTTTCGGGAAACGTATCATCACGTCTGCCCAGAAGGCCGAACGCAACAGCATAGAAGGTATGAAAGAGGCAGTAGCAGACTTCTATACACTGAGCCGCACACACCGCATATTCGGCTCGCAATACAGCTCCTTCTCCGAAGTGGCCGCAAAGATAAACAACGTACCGTTCAGTACATTAAAACTGAAACTATGAGAATTACCGTTTTTCCACACCTCATACAGGACGAGGCCACACGGCCCAACCCTTACATCCAGGATATGGTGCGTGCGCTGGCTGCACAGCCCGATACCGAGATAGCCAATCCGCCTCACCGAAACCCGCTGCTCAGTCTGCTGAAAAGACAGTATCAGGGCGACGTATTCATTCTGAACTGGTTTGAGAGCATCCCCGATTTCAACCGCGGCACACTCCAGTCGGTCATCGCCATCGTATGGCTGCTCTGCCTGAAAGCACGCGGAAAGAAGATTGTCTGGATTCTGCACAACAAGCAGCCGCACAATCCACGCAAAAGAAAACTGAAGAACCTGCTCACCTCGCTGGTGGCTCACTGTGCCGACCTGATTATCACACATGCTTCGGACGGACAGGACGTAATACGCCAATGCTATCCCCGAAAACTCGGTAAGGTACACGTACTGCAACATCCCACGAAAGACCGTATCCGGCTTCCGGAACAACCGGCCTCAACAGCCGTTTACGACTTGCTTATCTGGGGACACATCACCGAATACAAGGGAGTGACCGAATGGATGGAATACGTAAAGGCACATCCCGAAGAACATCTGCGCACCTGCATCGTGGGCAGCTGTTCGTCCGACACGTTGCGCCACAAGCTCGAAAGCATCCAAAGCGACGACCTCACCTTCATTTACCGCAAGCCCAGTTTCGAGGAGCTGCGCCAGTACATGGAGCAATGCCGCTTTGTGCTTGTGCCCTATCACTCTTCGTCCATCCTCAGCTCAGGTATTCTGATGGACTCCCTCTCTTTCGGAGCCAAGGTGATAGGTCCCGATACCGGCTCGTTCAAGGACTACGCACACGAGCAGAGGCTGAAAGTATACACATTCCGCACGTTCGGCGATATCCGCCCCATTATCGACGCACACGGAAACGAAAACGCATCGATGACGGACTACAGGAACTTTCTCGATGAGAACAGCTGGCAGTCCTTTGCCGCAAGGCTGACTGGACTCATAAAGGAGATTTAGAAAATTATCTGCATAGATTCATATACATACAACAAACAAGCAACAAACATCTTATTCATATGAAAGTATACAACATCGGTATCATAGGCTGCGGAACTATAGCCGCCAGAATGGCAAAGACACTCAACGGGATGAAAGGCGTGAACTGTTATGCCGTAGCCTCCAGAAGTCTGGACAAGGCGAAGGCTTTCGCACAGGAATGGCACTTCCAGAAAGCATACGGAAGCTATGAGGAACTGGTTGAGGACGAGAACACAGACCTCATATACATTGCCACTCCTCACTCACAGCATTACAAGAATGCCCGTCTCTGCATCATGCACAAGAAACCCGTATTGTGCGAGAAACCGTTCATGCCAAACGCCTCACAGGCAGAAGAACTCTTCAGACTGGCAGAAGAGAACCATACCTTCATCACAGAAGCCATATGGACCAGATACATGCCGTCTGCCGCCAAGCTAAGACAATTGCTCGACAGCGGTATCATCGGTACTCCCTTTACCCTCTCGGCCAATCTCAGTTATCCCATCAGTCAGAAAGACCGTATCCGACAGCCCGAACTCGCCGGCGGCGCTCTTCTGGACATCGGCATCTATACGCTGAACTTTGCCGCCATGGCGTTCGGAAGCGACGTAGAGAGCACACACTCGGCCTGCCAGCTTATGGACACCGGAGTCGACGCGCAGGAGAGCATCACCCTCTTTTATAAGGATGGAAAAATGGCTGCGTTGCAATCGAGCGTTTATGCGAAATCAGACAGACTGGGAGTCATTTCGGGCGACAAAGGGCACATCATCGTAGAAAACATCAATAACCCGGAAAAGATAAGGGTAGTAGATTCCAACTACAAAACGGTGGCTGAATATGAATTCCTCTCCGAACAGATTACCGGCTTCGAGTATGAAGTACAGGCCTGCATGGAGGCGATTGAAAACGGCTGGCTCGAATCACCGTACATGCCTCACGAAGAAACGCTGCGAATAATCCGGCAAATGGACAGTCTGCGAAAAGAATGGGGAGTGGTTTATCCTTTCGAATGATTGACACTTAACCCCGCCTCTTAATAAGAAAAAGCATTTCCGACTTTTACTGTTTATAATGAAGAAGGCGTGCCAAAAGCAAACACGCCTTCTTCATTTGTTTTACATTTATATCTGTACCTCTATTTTCAGTTTACCACCCAATCCTTTCTCCACAATATCGTAAAGTGTTTTCAAGGTTATATTACCTGTTTTTCCATACAGAATCTTTTGCATTCTTTCATTTGAAAACTATAAAAGCCATTTAGCTCTATGCAGAAAATTACAACATCCGAACAATCACTAACAATATGCTCGTAATAAAGCCTTTTTCGTAACATTTCCATTTTACAAAAAACCGTAAACAGAGAGCGACAAAGGTGTTTCCAAAAGCTTCATACACTAAAAAACGGGAAAAAGTATGCGAAAACGGCCCGTTTTTTACACTTTTCCATGTAAAAAACGAGCCGACCAACAGTAAAAAAGCAGCCGTGCTTTGGTGAAAAAGCTGCTGAGCCTTTGCTCGGAAGCTGCTGTGCTTTGGTTGCCATCGTGCTGTGCCTTTGCCGTCAGCATCCGGAGCCTTCATTTTATTCATATTTCTCAACGTTTTTCCACCAGAATTATTGTAAAGATTTCGATACCGCCCTACAGTTCTGCAAGATACTGATTTTTTCTTCGATATTCGTCACAGTTCCCTACATCGGTACTGTACAGGCAAAATTTGAAGAGGTTGAAAAACAAAGTGTCAGAATGTCAACGAATAAAATAAAAGACTACAATTTCTATTTCAGCTTCAAGACTGTAGTCTTTTTCGAATTATAATATATATGTATCACACAAATTCTTCACTTTTTCTGTGAAGAATCGAATTATATCCGTATCTTTGCTTGCGTAAAAACCAGTTCAGATGGAAATTGTTTTCAACAAAACTTATTTACGGGATATTTATCAAACCGGACAGTGTAATGATAAAAAGCATCGTTACCAACCCAATATCATTCGTAAATACATCGATACAATCAACCTTATGAAACGATTGCATAATGTAACAGGACTACGCCAATATAACTCTTTAAGATACGAGAAGCTCAAAGGAGACAAGGCCGGACTATCTTCCGTCAGAGTTAATGACCAATATCGTATTGAGTTTAAAGAATATATGAAAGATGGAGAAACGATAGCCACCATATGCAATATAATAGAATTATCAAACCACTATAAATAGACCGATTATGACAGAATTACCGGGAATTGACCCTAAAATGATTGCAAACAACATTGAGCCGGCATTTGCAACGCACCCCGGTTCGATACTGAAAGATGAAATCGAATACAGAGGCATAACTCAACACAAGCTCGCACAACAAATGGGGCTTCCGTATTCTGCACTAAATGAGATATTAAACGGACATCGCCCTCTGACCGAAAAAACAGCTCTGCTGTTTGAGGCTGTTTTGGGCATTGAAGCCGAACCGCTCCTTGCACTCCAGATGGAATATAATCTACGGAAAATGCGCAAGGACAAAACATTTATGGAAAGACTCTCCAAATTGCGCAAAGTGGCTGCTGTACTTTAATCACGTCTAAAAGTAAAGTCAAAAAAATATTAACTACCTTTGCAGACGTATATTCATCAACCATTACGAAAACAATGAATACCCCCAAGATAGCACTGGTAAAACAGGAAGTTTATCAGGATTTATACGTTTGTCCGGTTACGGAGAAAGACGCCGGAAACATTCTGTTCTCATCGCAAGGACGTGTAGGCCCCATTGGTCTGATGGCCGAACTGGGAGCCGATTTCTACATCGTGAAGGAAGAACCGCAGTGGGAAACGCAAATCTACCGCAGAGTAATCCCACACATGGCCAAGTATCTGTATATGCTCAAGACGCAGACACTCGACAAGATTCCGGGACAGGAATTCAAGCGTCCGGGCAGTCCGCACGCCAACGGTGAGTTTGCCGTGAGCTGCTATGACGTGGACTGGGGAAAGTATGACATTGTCATCTCCATCAACGTAAGTCTGCCGGGAGCACTCGTGCGCCGCTATCCGGGCACTCTGTTTGCCTATATGATAGGCGAGGCCAACATGGCTACCCACACGGCACGTTTCGGATATGATGTAACCCTGAACCAGATGGCGCGCGGAATCGTGGCCGAACGTTGCGGAGTGGTAGACTTCCCGTATACGTTCGTAAACGGAAATACCCTGCAGCGCATCATGGAAGAAAAGCTGGGACGCCCGTCGAAAAGCGAGGGCGTGTTCATGGAGATAAACTCCACCCGCGAACGTCCGGTGACCAAGGTTCCCGAACACTTCATCCCCCTGCAGGAGAGCGGACAGAAAATCATTCTCCACAAACAGCTTATCAGCGAAAACCTTGAAAGCATTTTCGATGCCAAGTATTTCGTCAAGATGGGCGGACGCAACATTCGCGGCAACTCGGTGGCCGAAGCCATCTCACTGGGTACCCTTGCCATCATGAACCGTGACGAGGTGATTCACAAGGAACTCATTACCGACGAGTGTAACGTGAAGACCATGGACGAGGTTATCGCACTTATCGGCCGCCTTGAAAACAATCCCGACGAGTACGCCCGCCTGCTCAAGGCACAACAGCAGAATCTGGGACATCTGTTCTTCCAGCTTCCGCTCAAATCGCTTGAGAACTGCCTGAAGCACAAGCGCCGGATGAACCGTCCGGCCCGAAGCAACCTCTTCACCAAGTTGCTCGACCATCTGGTATTCATACATCCATAAAAACAGAATGAACACAATGAACTACGCGCCCATTCTACTTTTTGTATACAACCGTCCCGGACATCTGCGCCAAACGGTAGAGGCTTTGCAAAACAACGTACTGGCTCCGCAAAGCGACCTGTTTATCTATTCCGACGCACCGAAAGATGAGAGCAGCCGCGAAGCTGTGGCCGAAGTGCGCCGCCTCATACACAGCATTGCCGGATTCAAGAGTGTAACCATCACCGAACGCAGTGAAAACTGGGGACTGGCACGCAGCATCATCGATGGAGTAACCACGCAGGTAAACCGTTTCGGACGCGTCATCGTGCTTGAAGACGACCTGATAGTGGCTCCTCACTTTCTCACGTTCATGAACGACGCGCTCGAGACTTACAAGGATGAACCCCGTGTAGGACACATCCAGGCATGCGACTTTACCAAAGACCCCTCACTGCCCGACACATTCCTTATCAAATGGACCGGAAGCTGGGGATGGGGCACATGGGCACGCGCATGGCAACATTTCAATCCCGACGGAAAAGCCCTGCTGACCGAACTGAAAAGACGCAGGCTCACCCGCACCTTCGATTTCAACGGCAAATACGGTTACACGCGCATGTTGCGCCGGCAGACCGAAGGCAAGAACAACTCATGGGCCATCCGCTGGAACGCTACCCTGTTTCTGAAAGACATGCTCTCACTGAACGTGGGCAAGTCGCTCGTACAGAACAACGGATTTGACGGAAGCGGCACGAACTGCGGCGGTGGCGGTCTGTATGCGTCCGACCTGTATATGAAGCCTCTGCCGGTAGTCAGAATCTCTCCCATCGAAGAGAATGCCGAAGCCCGTCAGGCATATGTACGGTATTACGCTCGTACCAACTCATTCACGGCCAAAGCTATCCGCCGCATCAAGCGCACACTGAAAGGAGATTTCGGAGCCTAGCGTACCGAATTCGCACAAAAATGCCTACCTTTGCAGCACAATAAGGTTTCGACGCATGAGAGTACTTATTATAAATACATCCGAGAAGATTGGCGGTGCTGCCATTGCGGCACGACGCCTTATGGAAGCCCTGAAGAAAAACGGCATTCAGGTAAAAATGCTGGTACGCGACAAGCAGACTGACCATATAAACGTGGTACAGGTAGACAAGTCGTGGCTCAACGTGTGGCGCTTCATATGGGAACGTATCGTTATCTGGCAAGCCAATCACTTCAAGAAACACAACCTTTTTGATGTAGACATAGCCAATACGGGAATAGACATCACTACCCTTCCCGAATTCAGACAGGCCGACGTCATCCATCTGCACTGGATCAATCAGGGCTTCATCTCGCTCGACAAACTGAAAAAGATTGTCGATTCGGGCAAGCCGGTAGTATGGACCATGCACGACATGTGGCCCTTTACCGGTATATGTCACTATGCCAACGAATGTGACAAGTACAAGACTCATTGCGGCAACTGTCCGAAACTTTATGGACGGAGCCACAACAAAGACATCTCATGGCGCGTATTCCGCAAGAAACAGAAACTCCTTGAAGGAAGCAATATCGGTTTCATTGCCTGCAGCCGCTGGCTGGAGGGACTGGCCAAGGAAAGCAAACTGCTCGAAGGCAAGTTTATCACCAACATTCCCAATGCCATCAACACCAAGCTGTTTCATCCTTTCAACAAGCAGGAAGCCAGAGCAGCGCTTCATCTACCTGCCGACCGCAAACTGATACTGTTCGGTTCGCAAAAAATTACCGACAAGCGCAAGGGAGTGAAATACCTTATCGAGGCCTGCCGCCTGCTGGCACAGACACACAGTGAACTGGCTCAGAAGATAAGCATTGTCATCATGGGAAAACAGGCAGAAGAAACGGCCGCACTCTTCCCCTTCCCGTGTCATAACATGGAATATGTGAGCGACGAACGCCGCATGGTGGAAATATACAATGCCGTAGACCTGTACGTAACTCCTTCATTGCAGGACAATCTGCCCAACACCATTGTCGAGGCAATGGCCTGCGGTACTCCGTGTGTGGGATTCAACGTAGGCGGAATTCCTCAGATGATAGACCATCTGCACAACGGCTATGTAGCCGAGTACCAGTCGGCCGAAGACTTGGCCAACGGCATACAGTGGACACTATCCGACGAGATTTACGGTGAACTCAGTGAAGCGGCATGGCGCAAGGCCAAAGCCTGCTACTCGGAAGATGCCGTAGCAAGAAAATATATCGACATTTACAACAAAGCAACCGGACAGCATGCATAATCACTTTCACCCGAAGTTCTCCATCATCACGGTGACGTATAATGCAGCCGCCGTACTGGAAGATACCATACAGAGCATCATCACGCAGACCTACAAGAATGTGGAGTATATCATTGTGGACGGTGCCTCGACCGACGGTACACTGAAGATAATAGAACGTTACCGACCTCACATCCATACGGTGATAAGCGAGAAAGACAACGGACTGTATGATGCCATGAACAAGGGACTGGCCTTGGCGACCGGCGACTATGTATGTTTCCTGAACGCAGGCGACTGCCTGCACGAAGACGATACGCTGCAAAATATGGTACACTCGGTAATCGAAGCCGAATGCATGCATACCGAAAATGATGTTCCCGACGTGATTTACGGTGAAACCGAACTGGTTGATGCCGAAGGACATTTCCTGCGCATGCGTCGTCTTTCCGCCCCCGAACATCTCACTTGGCGAAGCTTCCGGCAGGGCATGCTGGTATGCCATCAGGCTTTCTTCGCACGCCGTGAACTCACTCAGCCATATGACCTGCATTATCGTTTCTCGTCAGATTTCGACTGGTGCATCAAGGTCATGAAGAAATCAAGGATACTGCACAATACCCATCTTACCCTTATTGATTACCTTGACGAGGGACTCACCACCCGCAATCACAAGGCCTCGCTGAAAGAGCGTTTTCATATCATGTGTCATCATTATGGCACCATAAGCACCGTGCTTCACCACCTGTGGTTTGCAGTCCGCATGGTGACTCACCGCAACAAGGTATAATACCATAGCGTGTGAGCAGAACTTATAAATTCCAACCAAAAAGCATAAAATATTGTTTCTTTCTAATAATTCTATTTTTAAAGAAAATAGGATGCGGTTCGGCAATACAAATCGAAAACTTTGGTTTTCATTTGCCATTGCGCTCACCTTTCACTATTTTTGCCCCACACTAAAACCAACAAGATGTTAGAGGCAGAGAAAACTATCAGGGTAGAAGACCTGTTCAAATCACATTTTCATCAACTGTACGTCCATGCATACGGCTGGGTGCATGATGAAGAAAATGCCAAAGACATCGTGCATGACGCTTTCTGTTACCTGTGGGAAAACTACGAGCGCTACGAAAAGGAAGACAACCATCTGCTGGCTCTGCTTTATACATTGGTACGTAGCCGTAGTATCGACTATCTGCGTCACAGCCAGTCACGCGAAAATTACATCCAGGAACAGATTGAATTTGATGACAGTAACCGCAGTGACTACGATGACTATGACGACATTCTGGCACGTATCATGGGTGCTATCCGCCGTTTCCCTCCCCAAACACGCCGTATCTTTACGGAATGCATACTTCATCACAAAAGCTATAAGGAAGTGGGCGAACTGCTTAACATCAGTCCTCTCACCGTCAAAACCGTAATGGCAAGAGCCTTCAAGGCACTTCGCGAACAACGTGAATTCTTCATTCCTGCCATCCTGCTGTTACTTGCCGGACTATAAGGCTCCGAACAGAGTCATCATAACATTACCTTCTTAAGCGTTTTTCTAAAAAATTTTATATCAAAAGTGAAATTTTTTAATTCTCTTTGTACTCCTTTTTAATATCGATTACGTTATACATACAAAAGAGAACAAAAAATGAGCACGCAAGAAGAAAAAAATATAGAGTATATTTTAAGAGTAATAGCCCATCCGGAAATGGAACTTACCGCAGAATTCCGTATGTGGATGCAGGACAAGAACCATCGCAAACTGTATAAGGCAGCGAAAGCCGCCCATGATGCCATCGCACTGAAAGAAAAATCACTGCCTGACACGCAGGAAGAGTGGCAACAGTTCTTGTCACGTACGCAAAGCACAAGGAAGGGCTATCGCATGAAAAACAGCAAACATACATCACAAAGCAGGAATATTCATGCATATATCTGGTCGGCTGCCGCATCGCTTGCACTGCTTATCGGATTCTCATTCTGGGCATATCATCAGTATAATACTTCCGATTCTATCGCACTGATGGAAGCCAACCTGGAGCCTCAGGAAATTGTATTGAGCAGTAACAGCGGACAAAGCATCGTAATAGGCGAACAAACCAATACGGATTCTGTTGCCGTACTTGGAGCCAGCATATCCGACGAACAGGCCATAACATATAAGAACGATGAGAAGATGGCCGAAGCTGCTCCTACCATGCAGACCTTACAGACTCCACGTGGAAAAGACTTCAAAATAGAACTGAGTGACGGAACCATCGTATGGCTGAATGCGGAGAGTAAGTTGCAATACCCCAGCCGTTTCACCGGAAAAGAACGTTTGGTTCATCTGGAAGGAGAAGCATATTTTAAAGTTGCAAAAGACGCCAAGCACCCGTTTATCGTAAAAACAGCCAATCTGGAGACTCGCGTATTGGGTACTGGCTTCAACCTGCGCAGCTACAACAATGCTGCTCCACACGTAACACTGGTTGAAGGAAAGGTTGCTGTGAAAAGTGAATACTACCACATCATGCTCCGCCCGGGTGAAGATGCCCGTCTGAATGCCGACGGAAGCATTCAGGTTCAGAAAGTAAACACTCAAAGTTATACTGCCTGGACCGAAGGATATTTCTATTTTGACAATGCATCGCTGGATGAAATCATGAAAGAAATCGGGCGTTGGTATAACCTGAGTGTTCAGGTTAACAAACCGAATGTGCTCAATTATCATTTCAATTTTTGGGCAAAGCGTGATGACAGTATTGAACACGTTATCAAACTGATTAATGAACTGGATAAAGTGAACATAACAATAGAAGGAAATAAGCTTATTGTAAACTAAATATTGAGAGAATCAACAGCCAATAATGGCTATATGTTAAATTTAATACCTAAAAACTATGGAGCTGAGAGAAACGTTCCTACTTAACGAACACCACAAACGAACTATGCTTTTCAGTAGGTGTACAACTATTATGTACATGCTGATAGCACTCTTGCTGATTGTTCCTGTTGTAACAGCACAGGCACAAACCACTAAAAAATTCAGTGTGACCATTCAAAACGAACAATTGCCGTCTGCACTGAACAAGATTAGCAAAGCTTCCGGATACAAAATCAATTACAACACGGAAGATCTGCAAAAGTATAAAGTCAGTGCACAATTAAAAGATGTTACTGTAACTGAAGCACTCGATAAAGTGCTCGAAGGAAAACCTTTCCGTTATCAGGTATCTAAAGAATTCATAACTATCCGCAGATCTCAGGCACAAGTCAGTCTGGTTCCAGCCAAAGGACGCACAATCAAAGGATTTGTATACGACGAGAACAACGAACCTCTTCCCGGTGTAAGTGTACGTGTAAAGGGTGATACACAAGGTAACATCACAAGTGTAGACGGTGAATATATGCTTGCTTTATCTTCCAATGAAAAGACTACATTGATTTTCTCATACATCGGTATGGAAACTCAAGAAGTAGTAATTGCTACCGGCACTCAGGACGTATTGAAGAACATTACACTGAAAACCGACGATAAGACATTGAATGAAGTGGTAGTAACCGGTATCTTTGAACGTAAAAAAGAAGGATTTACCGGCTCTGCAAACAGAATGAGCGGTGATGAAATCCGTAAACTTTCTTCCGGCAACATTTTAAATGCCATTACGATGCTTGATCCCGGATTCCGTATGGAAGAAAATATGCTTTCTGGATCAAATCCAAGTTCTGTACCCGACTTCAGCATGCGTGGCCAGTCAAGCATGGGAGATTATTCCACTGACGAGACTGTAATAATGCGTGGAGATATCGATACTCGCCCTAATCAACCATTATTTGTATTAGATGGTATTATTGATGTTGGAGTTACAAAGATTATGGACTTAGACCCGGCACAGATTGAAAGTGTCACATTGTTGAAAGATGCTGCCGCTATGGCTATTTATGGATCACAGGCATCAAACGGAGTTGTAGTAGTTGAAACCAAAGCTCCTGCTGCCGGTACGTTACGTGTAACTTATAACGGAAATTATAAAGTAGAATATCCCGACTTGACCGATTATAATTTGCTTAATGCCGCAGAAAAATTGGAAATAGAACGTCGCGCTGGTTTTTATGATCCGTACGGTCCTGTACAAAACGTACAAAACCGATATGATACCTATCGTCGTAAGTTTCTTGAAGTACAACGTGGCGTAAATACATACTGGTTATCACAACCACTTGAAACAGTATTTGCACATCGCCATGGTATTAACCTTGAAGGAGGAAACGAATCATTACGTTATAAAATCTATGCAGGAATCAATCAGGCACCTGGCGTAATGAAAGGAACTGGCGTATATGGAAAGAATGTAAGTATTGATATCCGTTACAGATATAAAGGTTTACTTATAAGTAACATTGCGTATGTAGATTATACAAAATCAGACAGAACATCTCCTTACGGAACATTTGACCAATACGCACGTTTGAATCCATACTATCGCATTTACGATGAAAACGGGCAGATTACCCAATATCTTGAAAAGACCACAACTTATGATAGCTTCTACACAGCAGGAATGACTATTGGAAATCCTATGTATAATACATTGTATAATACTATGGACCAAAATGTAATGTTTGAAATCCGAGATGCTTTCCGTGTAGAATATAGTCCTATAGAAAATCTTCGTCTAGCAATGGACTTTACTGTAGCAAAATCCACTTCGGATACTGATATTTTCAAATCAGCCAATCATACAGACTTCCTTACCGTAAGCAATCTAGAGGACAAAGGTTCTTATAATTGGACCAACAGTACAGCCCTAAATTACGATTTAGCTTTTACTATCAACTATAATAAAGTATGGAAGAACAAACATGTACTCGCCACATTTTTCAGATACAACATAAAAGAGAATAAGAGCCATAGTGCCGGAGTATATGCAACCGGATTTCCAAATGACAATATGGATGAAGTATTTTTAGGAGCAAAAGTTGTTTCTTCCAGTGGTAGTGAGAATACAACCAGAGCTTTTGGTGGTGTAGCAACCATAAGTTATACATACGACCAAAAATATGCCGCAGACATCAATGGACGTATGGATGCTTCTTCTGAATTCGGAAAGAATAATCGATATGCTCCATTCTGGTCAACCGGTTTACGTTGGAACGCACATCAAGAAGAATGGATTAAAAAACTAAGACTTTTTGATGAACTGGTTTTCCGTACAACATACGGAGTAACAGGAACTCAAGGATTTTCTGCATACCAAGCACTGCAAATGTATACCTATGCAAATACTATGAGAATTTATCAAAGTTCTGATGTAGTAGGAACATTACTTTATGGTATGGGAAACCCTGACTTAAAATGGCAAACAACAGATGCTTACAATATTGGAGTGGACTTTAATATGTTTAATCGAATCTTAAGTGGTCGTTTCGAGTATTACTATAAACTTACAAAAAATACAGTACTTGATTACTCTTTAGCTCCATCTATAGGTTTCAGTAGCATAAAAGACAATATTGGAAATATATCAAACGAAGGTTACGAATTTACACTCCGCTTGATGCCTTATAACAATTTGCAAAAACAAATGAATTTCAGTATTGTTGTCAATGGTAGTCACAACAAAAATACTATAAAGAAGATTTCTAATGCAATGAAAGCACGTAATGAGGAACAAATGAAAGAGGATCCCGATAATCCTAACAAGCTTTCAAGACCACTTCCTCGATATGAAGAAGGTTATTCACAATCTATGATATGGGCTGTCCGTTCACTAGGAATAGATCCAATCACAGGAAGAGAAGTTTTCTTAACTAGGAATGGAGAAAGAACAAGCGAATGGAATGCTGCCGATATGGTACCTGTTGGTGATACAGAACCAGATTTGGCAGGAACCATCAGCGCAAACTTCAACTGGAAAGGATTAAGTGTAAATATAGCCGCACGTTACCAATATGGCGGACAATATTACAACAAAACGCTTGTTGATAAAGTAGAAAATGCGGATTTAAGATATAATGTTGATAAAAGAGCATATACTGACCGTTGGCAAAATCCAGGAGACCTAGCTGCATTTAAAGGTGTTACAAATGATGTTAACGGTTCGCAAACCAAAGCTAGTACCCGCTTCCTTATGGATAATAACGAACTTGTTCTTAACACGATTAACCTACAATATCGATTTGAACAACGCTACGACCCGTTCATAAAGAAACTAGGTTTAAGCAGTGCCGTTATTGGACTATATATGGAAGATTTATTCCATTGGTCTACTATTAAACAAGAACGCGGTATTGAATATCCAATGTCACGACAGATATCAATGTCACTTAACTTAACATTCTAAAAATCAGATAATATGAATAAAATAATTTATACTCTCACTTGTTGTACTCTAATCCTCTGTTCGTGCAGCGATTGGTTAGACGTGAAACCCAAAACAAATGTAGAAGAAGAGGATTTATTTAGAAACGAACAAGGTTTCAAGGAAGCCTTAACTGGTGTATACATAAAGATGAGCGAAACTTCTCTTTATGGACGGGAAATGACCTATGGTTTTATGGACATTCTGGCTCAACGTTATTATAACGATGAGAATAGTTCTGCAGACTATTTTGAAGAGACATGGTATACCTATCCGTCTGTCCGAACAGAAAACTATATCAATACTTTTTGGACAGGTAATTACAATTTAATAGCAAACTTAAATAATCTTATTGCCAATATTGATAAACGAGGAGATGTAATACGCGATGAATACCGTAACATTATAAAAGGTGAAGCTTTAGGATTGCGTTCATTTCTTTATTTTGATTTGCTAAGAATGTTTGGTCCTATTTATAAAGATAACCCATCTTCACCCTCTATACCATATCGTACGCAGTTCAATCGAGATGTTGCAAAACTTCTTCCTGCAGAACAAGTTATTGACAGCATTATCGATTGTTTGCACGAGGCTGAAACTTTATTGAAAAATGACCCTATGAACATTTCCTTTCCTGTATATTCCTATGATGAAGATCCTAATATCGATCCGTTCTTAAATTATCGTTTCAATCGTATGAACAAATACGCAGTAAAAGCAGAACTCGCACGTGCTTATTTATGGAAAGGCGATAAAACAAATGCAGCAAACTATGCCAACGAGGTAATTAACGCAAAAAAGGCAGATGGAAGTAAACAATTCAATCTTGTAACAGATAATACACAAGATAAAATTTATTCCACTGAACTTATATTCTCACTAAGTATGGACTCCAAATACTTTGCAGACAGAATAAAAAGTGAGTTTGAAATCACTATGTGGAATTATTATATATTACTTGGCGATGTTAACAGATTATACGAAATGTTCGATACAACCAATGACGGACAAAATGATATAAGGTTAAAATCTGGTACCGGGTTTAATATTAGCTCAAATGGAGCATATACATTAAAGTTTAACCAAGACAATTTATCTTCTTATGTACTTGAAAACAATATGCCACTAATTCGTTTGCCGGAAATGTATTATATTCTCGCAGAATGCAGTAATGATTTGGAAGAAGCTACAAATTACATATCACTGATACGTGGAGCACGTGGAGTCGATGAAGTACCTACTTTCAAGAATGAAGACGAAAGAATAAAAAATATAGAAAAAGAATATAGAAAGGAATTTTATGGCGAAGGACAATTATGGTTTTTCTATAAACGATTAGGATATGAAACATTTATGTTCTGCCCTATTAATAGAATGACAGAAGCCAACTATCGCTTTTCTATACCAGACGATGAAATTGCCCTAGGAAACATTAACTAACTTTTAGCGCTTATGAAAACATTATATAAATACTTATTCATTTTTCTATGTTCAACATTATTTGTTGCATGCAGTGAGGAGAAAATAGAACCATTTTCTTCTGAACGTGGAATTAATTTTCTGGCACCTAACGGATATGGAGATTTTATCGATAATTACAATCAATTATCTACAGATATTAATTTTTATACATATTATGTAACTGAAGGATTAGAGATAAAAGAATTACCATTACAATTGGGAGTACAACTGGAAGGAGAAATCAGCACTACTCCGATTAATATAAGACTTAAAGCCATAGAAAAGGAAGATTATGAATTGGCCGATATAATAATACCGGCAGATTCCGCTATCGAAGCTGGAAAGTATCAAAGAGGTATTACCATAACTTGCCAAAAGCCTCAAGTTTTTGATAAGGAATATGGAGCTGTCATTACATTCGACTACGAAAATAGTGATGTAGTTCCCGGTACAAAAGAAAGGCAGAATTATCAAATTACAGTAAAAGATGCTACAATATGGGAAGATATGGAGGTTAGCAATGAAAACGAATGGAATGAAAGTTATTCTTCAACTTTAGGAGTATATGGTCCAATAAAGGTACGTTTTATCCTTGCAACATTAGGTAAACTCGAATATTCATATAATGCCATTAAGAATCTATATTATTATACAACCTCTTATCCTAACTATGGATTTAAAAAAGTCATGGATCAATTAAAAACGGCTTTAGAGGAATATAACAATACCCATGATGAACCATTATGTGAACCGGATGGAACTTTAGTAACATTTAATTAAACATTATTATGAAAGCAATAAAATATTATACTATATGTTTAATAAGTAGTTTACTATCTTCTTGTTATGAAGATAAGGGCAATTATGATTATAACGATAGTATCCAAGACATAAAAGTAGAGCTCGATGCTCTTTATGGCATAAAAAAAAGTGATGAAATCATGAAATATACGATAACTCCTAAAATAACAACACCAGATGGAGATAAATCGTATTTAGAGTATACATGGGTTTCAAATACACAGTCTGCAACATCAACCGTAAATGATACAATTGGTACTGAAGAATCTGTTACATTAGAAATAGATCCGAATGATAAAGATTTTGCATATAAACATTTTATTCGTTTATACGTAAAAGATAGAAGATATAACACAGAGACAATGGTTCCTACTCAATTAGAGATTATAAAACCATATTCATATGCATGGGTCGTTTTGCATGAACAAAACAACCATGCAGAAATTGGTTCTGTGGAATATGTGGGTAACGAAATGTTTATAACAACAGATGCTTATACAAAAGAACAGGGAAAATCATTATCAGGAAAACCTGTTGCACTATATACAAGACAGTCTGCAACAAGCGATTCTAGAAATTGGGGATATGAAGCCATGTCACAATTATATATAACAACTTCCATTCCTGAAGAATCTGGTCTTGTTAATCAAGTTGAGGGTTTTAAACTTATGGCAGATTGGAATAGTTTGATATTTCCATCACAACAAAATGAAATAAACATACAAGACATAAAAGGTAATGGTGGAAATAGTGGTTTGCTAATATGTAGTAATGGAAAAGTATTTCGCAGTTGTTACTATTCGCCATTCCTATTTATGATGCAACCAGATGTTACATTCTTAGATGATTATTATATCAGCCATCTCGTAAATGGGCCACATACCGGAGTAGGATTTGATAAACAAGGACATAGATTCGTACATCTAGCTCTACAGTCAGGTGGTTATTGGAATGGATATAATCAAACAACAATACAAGATGCCGGACCGATTTTGAATATAGAAAAAGTATACGGCAATGCTGCTGATCCAAATGAAATAGATGAAAATATTGAGATCATAAATATGTTCAATGGCTATCATTATGAAGTTACAGGAACCGCTATTTGGCAAAAATATAGTGCATATGCCTATGGTCTAGCTCCAGGAAACAGATCTCATGTATATGTTTTCCGCTATTATGCTTTAACTCATGCCGGTGTTGCCGCATTACCTTATCATTTTGAATTTATTACTCCTGAAGGTATCAATAAAGACACTCCTATGACTTCTGGTTATGAATATAATAATATTATATTTTACGCTACAGGAAATAAAATATACAAACTAGATTGTTCTACTGGCAAATCAACACTAGTATACCAGCATGAGGACAGCGCAGCAAAAATTAGTTGCTTAAAAATGGCTGTAGAAGGTTACACAAGCTTTGGAGGATCTGACGATGAAGGAACAGAAAACTACGGACATCCATATACAAGATGCCTTGGCGCCGGAATTAATACGTCTGATGGAAATGGAGAGTTTGTTGTATTACAATTGAACACTTCAGGAAAAGTAGACGAAAACAAAAAATACCCATCTATTCAGATTCATAAAGGATTCGGAAAAATTACTGATATTAATTTCATTTAAGTATAAGCATTTATGAAAAAAACTATAATGATTACAGCTAGTGCAGCACTATTTATGTGCTGCACTCCTCAAAAAGAAAGTACAGTGCACCTAAAAGGTCAACTCTTTGACATGGGTTCAAACACTGTTACTCTAAGTTATGATGGAGCAGCATCATTAATTGGCGACAGCAAAAACATTACACTTCTTACTGATAACGAAGGCAAATTTGATACCATTTTAACGATTACGGAGCCATCATACTATCAAATCAGCAGAAATACGCTTTATCTCACTCCTGGCGATGATATGACTGTTAGAATAACTCCTAATAACCAAGAAGCAGAGTTCAATGGAAAAGGAGCTGAAATAAACAGCTACATGAAATATCGCCTATTCCCTAAAGGAGGTTCCTTTCTAGAGGGAGGAAGTAATTTGAAAGGAAACTATGAAGAAACTAAAGAGCTTATTGACAGTCTGTCTAAAATACGCATATCAGAATTAAATTCTTTAAAAGAAGCAACAGATGAGTTCAAAGAACTTGAGCTTGCGCGCATTAAAGCTGATATTGCAAACAGTTATCTATCATTCGCCTCTTATGCCATGATGAAAGAACGTAATCTAAAAACAGAGGAAGACTACAAACATTATGCAGACTCACTTTTCAAGAAAGCCGTTATTGATGCAAAACCTATTTTTAAAGAACTGAATAATGACAAATTTCTCGATGTTGCAGTCGTACGGGATATTATGCATTACGTTATAAATCCAAGAGAAGAACAAACTACATATTTAGCTGAGGAAGTAACAATCTCACCTTATATGAATGAATTATATAAAGCAGCCAGCTATGTGAATAAACTTCGAGGCTCTATATCTGAAGAATTCTTTAATGAAGTAAACCTATTCATTGAATCTATGCAGTATCCGGAATTCATTACAGAAATAAAAGCCAAGGTAAAACAAGCAACCAAACTAATGAAAGGGCAACCTGCTATTGATTTTGAGATAAAAGACACTGAAGGAAACACTCATAAGTTATCAGAATTTAAAGGGAAAATCATATATCTTGACTTTTGGGCAACATGGTGTGGTCCGTGCGTACAAGAATCACCACATTTTGAAAAACTAGCAAAAGAATTTGAAGGACAAGATATCGTATTCATTCCCATCTCAACTGATAAAAACAAAGAAGAATGGATAAATTTCATTACAGCACATAAAAAAGAGTTACCTCAATATAATTCTTTAGATACAAAACTTGATACCGACTGGGCTATTCATTATATCCCACGCTTTGTTCTTATAGACAAAGATTTTAAGATTATTGATGCTTATGCTCCACGTCCTTCTGAAACCAAGACTAAACAACTTTTGGAAGCATTAATCAAATAATGCTCCAAGCCTCTTCTCTCCCCTTTAAACCGCTACAGTGTTTCTATTTGTTACTATTCAACAATAGGGAATGTAGCGGTTTTTTACAATAAAGAATCAGGTATTATTCCACCTTATACAGACTGATATCGTCATGGAAGTCGTGCAGGATGCTGAAGAGTTCACGCTCTCCGCCTTTGCGTCCTTTTACCACCATAGTTACCTGATAGGTAGTGGCCTGCTCGTGGTTCACCTGCTCCATCTGATAAGAAGCTATCACATAATTACAGGCCATAAAGCGTTCACGTACCAGAGTAACGACATCGCGCTTGCTGGTAGAGAATTCTATGTAAGCACTTTTCATGCCTATGCTCTTAAACAAATAAGTTAAAAGCTCCAAGCCTACAAGCGTCAGTATGGCAGCTGAAACTCCCACAAAATACATGCCTGCACCAATCGTCATACCGATACCTGCCGTCACCCATATTCCTGCTGCTGTGGTAAGTCCGCGCACAATCTGTTTCTGGAAGATAATGGTTCCGGCTCCGATAAAGCCTATTCCGGTAACTACCTGTGAAGCTATACGGCTAGGATCGAGGCTTACACCGCGGTGTTCAATTATTTCCATAAAACCATATTGCGACAGTATCATAAACAACGCACTCCCCAGCGAGACGAGGAAGTGAGTGCGATAACCTGCTTCTTTGGCACGATATTCACGGTCGAGTCCGATAAGGGCACCCAAAATGCCCGCAACCAACAAACGTAAGACAAATTCCCAAGCCATAATATACCTCCGGTTTAATATCTGCGTAAATATATAAAATCTGAAGCAGTTTTGGAAGTTAAAAGAAGTTATCTCCTCCAAGGAAAACTGCAGGCATCGTTTGTCGGAGCTCCAAACGGGGAACAGGTCGTCCGACGATAAAAAAGCAGACAAACAAAGAGCTTCGGCACAGGCAAAAGCCCCACTCTGCCGGCAAAAGAGAAACAATCTATAAATCAAACGGATAGAGTTGTTAACAGGCTGTTGATAAATAATAAGAATGTTTTTAGTTAAAAAGAGTGGGGAATTGTGGGGAAATATGTACTTTTACAACCTGAATCATATTATAAGGTACAATCATGCGTTTTTTGGGCAACATAGAAGCGAAAACCGATGAAAAGGGAAGAGTGTTTCTTCCGGCTTCTTTTCGTAAAATTCTGCAGACAAGTTCTGAAGAGAAGTTGGTGATGCGCAAAGACGTATTTCAGAACTGTCTGGTTCTATACCCGGAAAGTGTGTGGAACAATCAGCTCGATGCCTTAAGAAGCCGTCTGAACCGATGGAATGCCAAACATCAGATGGTATTCAGACAGTTCGTTTCGGAAGTGGAACTGATAATCCCTGACGCCAACGGACGCATACTGATACCGAAAAGGTTTCGTGAATGCGCAGCCATCAGACAGGAGGTTTGCTTCATCGGAATGGACAACACCATTGAAATATGGGCAAAGGAACTGACCTGCCGGCCTTTTATGGAAGCGGAAGAATTTGCCTGTGCCATGGAAGATATTATGAACACGGAAAATCTGGAACCCAATGAGTGAAGAAACTGTATATCATATTCCCGTTTTATTGAAACCCAGTGTGGATGGAATGAACATACACACGGGAGGTGTTTATGTGGATGTGACCTTTGGCGGAGGAGGACACTCCAAAGAGATATTGAGCAGACTTGACCCGACATCGCATCTGTACAGTTTTGACCAGGATGAGGATGCCGAAAAGAATATCATTGCCGACCCGCGCTTTACGTTTGTAAGAAGCAACTTCCGCTATCTGCGCAACTTCCTGAAATATTACGGACAGGAACAGGTGGACGGAATTCTGGCAGACCTGGGTGTGTCGTCACATCACTTTGACGACTCGGAAAGAGGATTCTCGTTCCGCTTTGAAGGCAAACTGGATATGCGGATGAACAAACGCTCGGGACTGACTGCCGCCGAAGTGGTGAATACGTATGATGAAGAACGGCTGGCAAATGTGTTTTATCTGTACGGAGAGCTGAAAAACAGCCGCAAGCTGGCGTCTGTACTGGTAAAGGCTCGTGCGGAGAAATATATCGGAACCATAGAAGAATTTCTCGCCGTGATAAAACCGCTCTTCGGCAGGGAACGTGAGAAAAAGGAACTGGCCAAGGTCTTTCAGGCACTGCGCATAGAGGTGAACCAGGAGATGGAAGCGCTGAAAGAGATGCTTACCGCCGCTACTGACGTACTGAAACCGGGCGGAAGGCTGGTGGTAATCACTTATCACTCACTGGAAGATCGGATGGTGAAGAACCTGATGAAGACGGGCAACTGTGAGGGGGTGATGGAAAAGGACTTCTTCGGGAATGTGCAGACTCCCTTCCGGCTGGTAAACAATAAAGTGATTGTGCCGGATGAAGAGGAGCAGGAACGGAACCCGCGCTCCAGAAGCGCCAAACTGAGAATTGCCGAAAAGAAAACAACTGATGAATAACATACCGATTATGGACGAATACGCAAACAACAATATTACAAATACACAAACGGAGGAACCTCTGCTGGAAGAAGACAAGAAGCAGGAGGAAGCCCCCAATGAAAAGACAAACCGTTCGGGTAATGGAATGTCTTTCAAGAATATTGTGGGTGGTGATATTCTGACTCACGACTTTTTCAGACGTCAGGTGCTGCTGTTGCTCCTGGTTGTGTTTTACGCAATCCTGTATATCAGCAACCGTTACGACTGTCAGCAGAAGATGATTGAAATAGACCGGTTGAAGAAAGAACTGACCGACGTAAAGTATAACGCGCTTACCCGTTCGTCGGAACTGACCGAGAAGAGCCGTCAGTCAAAGATTGAAGAATATGTGTCGAAGGAAGAGAGCCAGTTGCAAACGTCAACCAATCCTCCTTATTTAATCAAATAAGCTATGGCAAAGAACAGAAATATAATGCAACGGTACTTTTGCATCGTGGTCCTGATGGCGATAGTGGGAATATCTATCATTGTCAAGGCTGCCGTCATCATGTTCGGAGAACGGAACTATTGGAAAATAGTTTCCGAACAGTACGTTGCAACCAATGTGGTGGTGAAGCCGATGAGAGGAAACATCCTTTCAGCCGACAACCAGCTGATGGCCAGCAGCCTGCCCGAATATAAAATATACATGGACTTTGTGGCTGGAGGAAAGGAAAAGGATTCTTTGCTGATGCTGCACCTGGATGAGATATGTGAAGGGATGCACAAGATATTCCCTGACAAGAGCGCAGCCGAATTCAAAGCGCACATCAAAAAGGGAAGAAGGGAAAAGAAACGCAATTACCTGCTTTATCCCAACCGTATCTCTTACATCCAATATAAAGAGGTGAAGCAACTGCCGGTATTCAAACTGAGCCGATACAAAGGAGGATTCAAGGAACTGGCATTCAATCAGCGCAAAAAGCCGTTCGGCTCATTGGCAAGACGTACATTGGGTGACATGTATCCGGCTATCGACTCGGCAAAGAACGGTCTGGAGCTGGCGTTTGACTCGATATTGAGAGGAACAAACGGACTGACTCACCGCCAGAAGGTAATGAACAAATGGCTTAACATTGTAGACAGACCGCCTGTAGACGGATGTGACATCATCAGTACGCTGGATGTAGGCATGCAGGATATCGCCGAAAAGGCACTGGTGGACAAGCTGAAGGAGATAGACGCTATATCGGGAGTAGCCGTATTGATGGAGGTTGAGACCGGTGATGTAAAGGCTATCGTCAACATGACCAAATGCAACGACGGCGAATACCGTGAAATACGGAATGACGCCATAGCCAACATGATGGAACCCGGTTCTACTTTCAAGACGGCCTCAATCATGGTTGCACTTGAAGACGGATATATCACTCCCGACGACGAAGTGGATACAGGAAACGGTATCATGCCTATGTACGGACGCTTCATGCGCGACCACAACTGGCACCGCGGAGGATACGGAAAGATTACCGTCAGCCGGATACTTGAAGTTTCGTCAAACATCGGTGTATCATATCTTATCGACAAATATTATCATGATAACCCGCAGAAGTTTGTAGACGGTCTGAAACGCATGAGCATCGACCAGCCGCTTCATCTGCAGATACCGGGTGAGGGAACGCCAAATGTCAAGGGACCTAAGGAGAAATATTTTGCAAAGACTACTCTCCCATGGATGAGTATCGGATATGAAACGCAGATACCTCCTATCAATATTCTGACTTTCTACAACGCCATTGCCAATAACGGAAAGATGGTCAAGCCGCGATTTGTCACGGCAGCCATGAGAGGAAATGACGTCGTAGAGGAATATCCGGTAGAGGTTATCAATCCTAAAATCTGTTCTGATACGACATTGTCTCAGATTAAGATGATTCTGAAACGGGTTGTCAGCCAGGGACTGGCCAAACCGGCGGGAAGCAAGCAGTTCAGCGTATCGGGAAAGACCGGTACGGCACAGATTTCACAAGGTGCGGCCGGATATAAATCGGGTACGGTAAGTTATCTGGTCAGCTTCTGCGGATTCTTCCCCTCGGAAAAGCCGAAATACAGCTGCATCGTATCCATAAAGATACCGCACGGACCTGCATCGGGTGGTTTAATGGCCGGAAGCGTATTCAGCAAGATTGCCGAAAGGGTTTATGCGAAAGATCTGGCATTGGACATCAGACAGGCTGTAGACTCTACATCGGTATTTATTCCCGACGTAAAGAACGGTGACCTGGCAGAAGCGGAAGCTGTACTGAAAGACTTGAGTATAAAGACCGTATGGAAGAACGAAAGAAACAGCGGATGGGGATATGCACGAAACGATACGGTCAACGTAGCGCTGGAGTCTAAAGAAGGAAACAGCAAACTGGTACCTAATGTTCATGGCATGGGAGCCAAAGATGCTGTATACTGCCTAGAAAAGGCTGGACTTAAAGTCCGTCTTGAAGGCGTGGGACATGTATATAAACAAAGTATTACTCCCGGAAGCAGAATTGTGAAAGGGGTAACCATAACATTGAATTTAAGGAATTAATATATTACGACTATGAAGCTGGAAGAAGTACTGAAAAAGATAAAGATAAAAAGCCTGAAAGGTAATCCGGAAACGGAAATCAGCGGAATAAACATCGATTCACGCCAAATCAAACCGGGACATCTTTTTGTTGCTATCAAAGGAACACAGGCTGACGGACATAATTATATACCTAAAGCCATAGAGCAAGGTGCAGTGGCCGTACTGTGCGAGACCATGCCGGATGCGTGCAACGAAAACGTCACCTATGTACAGGTGGAAAATACGGAAGATGTTGTAGGTATTGCCGCAACGACCTTTTATGGTGACCCTACTTCCAAAATAGAACTGGTAGGTGTAACGGGAACAAACGGAAAAACTACCATCGCCACCTTATTATATAATATGTTCCGCAAGTTCGGATACAAGGTAGGACTGTTGTCGACCGTATGTAACTATATTGACGGTGAAGCCATCCCTACCGACCATACGACTCCCGACCCTATCACGCTGAATGCGCTGCTCGGACGCATGGCTGATGAAGGCTGCAAATATGTATTCATGGAGGTGAGCTCACACTCCGTGGCACAGAAACGTATCGGAGGACTCCGGTTTGCGGGAGGTATCTTTACCAACCTTACCCGTGATCACCTGGACTATCACAAAACGGTAGAGAATTATCTGAAGGCAAAAAAGGCATTCTTTGACGGACTGCCCAAAACGGCTTTTGCCCTTACCAATCTCGACGATAAGAACGGAATGGTAATGGTACAGAATACCAAAGCTAAAATTGCGACTTACTCGCTGAGAGGACTGTGCGACTTCCATGGAAAGGTATTGGAGGACGGCTTTGAAGGAATGCTCCTTGATATCAACGGTAAGGAGGTGAACGTGCAGTTTATCGGACGATTCAACGCTTCTAACCTGCTGGCTGTATACGGAGCTGCCGTATTGCTGGGAAAGAATCCGGAAGATGTTTTGCTGGTTCTCAGTACGCTTCGTCCTGTTGCCGGACGCTTCGACGCCATGCGCTCACCTAACGGATTTACTGCTATCGTAGACTATGCTCATACTCCCGACGCTCTGGAAAACGTACTGAATGCCATCCATGAAGTATTGCAGAACAGGGGTAATGTAATCACCGTTGTCGGTGCCGGCGGAAACCGTGATAAAGGCAAACGCCCCATCATGGCGCAGGAAGCCGTAAAACAAAGCAACCGGGTAATTATCACTTCAGACAATCCGCGCTTTGAAGAACCTCAGGATATCATCAATGACATGCTTGCGGGACTGACAGAAAGCGACAAGAAGAAAGTCATAAGCATAGTAGACCGTAAAGAAGCTATCCGCACTGCCTGCATGATGGCACAACGGGGCGATGTCATACTGATAGCCGGAAAAGGTCATGAAGACTATCAGGAAATAAAGGGAGTAAAACATCATTTTGATGACCGTGAGATAGTTCGTGAAATATTTGCAAATTAACAACCAAACGCTGATTATAAAATGTTATTCTATTTATTCAAATATCTTGAGACGCTGAATTTTCCAGGAGCAAGAATGTTCGGATATGTATCGTTCCGCTCACTCATGGCTATTATCCTGGCACTGCTTATCTCGGCTATCTTCGGTGAATATTTCATTAAGATGCTGAAAAGAAAACAGATTTCGGAAACACAGCGCGATGCTGCCATAGACCCGTTCAACGTCAACAAAGTGGGAGTCCCAACAATGGGAGGTATCATCATCATCGTTGCCATACTGATACCTTGCCTGCTATTGGGACGACTGGACAACGTATACATGCTGCTCATGCTGATTACTACAATATGGCTGGGAACCTTAGGCTTTCTGGATGACTATATAAAAGTATTCAAGAAAGACAAGGAAGGACTGCACGGCAAATTCAAAGTCATAGGACAGGTGGGACTGGGACTGATTGTGGGACTCACATTGTATCTGAGCCCGGATGTGGTAATCCGTAAGAACATCGAAACCAGACAAAGCAACGAAACGGTAGCTATCGTTCACAAGAGTCAGGCAGAGAAATCTACACAGACTACCATTCCTTTCTTCAAGAACAACAACCTTGATTATGCCGATTTCGTAGGCTTCATGGGAGAACATAAGGAAACTGCCGGCTGGATATTGTTTGTACTGGTAACCATCTTTGTCGTTACTGCCGTATCCAACGGTGCCAACCTGAACGACGGAATGGACGGAATGGCAGCGGGAAACTCTGCCATCATCGGTGTCACGCTCGGTATACTTGCATATGTATCGAGTCATATCGAATATGCCGGATATCTGAACATCATGTATATTCCCGGCAGTGAGGAGCTGGTTATCTTCATATGTGCCTTTATCGGTGCACTTATCGGTTTCCTCTGGTACAATGCCTATCCGGCACAGATATTTATGGGAGATACGGGTAGTCTGACCATAGGAGGTATCATCGCCGTTTTCGCCATTATCATTCACAAGGAACTGCTGATTCCTATTCTATGCGGAGTATTTCTGGTAGAGAATCTGTCAGTAATCTTGCAGGTAAGATACTATAAGTCGGGAAAGAAGAAAGGAATCAAGCAACGCCTTTTCAAGCGTACTCCGATTCACGACCATTTCCGTACAACATTGGCGCAACTGGATCCGAAATGTACGTATGTATTTACCAGACCCAGCAACGTATTCCATGAATCAAAGATAACAGTACGATTCTGGATTGTAACCATTGTATTGGCAGCAATAACCATAATAACTTTAAAAATCAGATAAGGATGAAAAGAATTGTTGTTTTAGGAGCCGGAGAAAGTGGTACCGGCGCAGCAGTATTAGCCCAGAAAAAAGGATTCGACGTGTTCGTATCTGACATGTCATCCATCAAAGACAAATACAAACAGATGCTCAATGAAAGAGGTATCTGCTGGGAAGAAGGCAAACATACAGAAGAACTTATTCTGAATGCTGATGAAGTTATCAAGAGTCCGGGTATTCCCAACGACGCTCCGATGATATTGAAAATCAAGGAAAGAAACATACCTGTCATTTCAGAGATAGAATTTGCGGGAAGATATACGCACGCAAAGATGATCTGCATAACAGGAAGCAACGGAAAAACGACAACTACATCGTTAATCTATCATATATTCCGCAGTGCCGGACTGAATGTAGGACTTGCCGGCAATATCGGACAGAGTCTGGCCCTGCAGGTAGCTGAAAAGAACTATGACTACTATATCATAGAACTTAGCAGTTTCCAACTGGATAACATGTATAATTTCCGCGCAAACATTGCCATATTGATGAACATCACGCCCGACCATCTGGACCGTTACGACCACAATATGCAGAACTATATCGACGCAAAATTCCGCATCATACAGAACCAGACAAAAGACGATGCCTTCATCTTCTGGAATGATGACCCCATCATTCAAAGGGAACTGAAGAAATACGGCATCCATGCTAAGTTGTGCCCATTTTCCGAGATTAAAGAGAATGGAGTCATAGCATATACAGAAGACAACAAACTCTATTTTACGGAACCGATAGCCTTCAACATGGAAGAGGAGGAACTGGCATTAACCGGACGCCATAACCTGTATAACTCAATGGCTGCCGGAATTTCTGCCAACATTGCGGGAATAAAGAAACAGACCATACGCGAAGCGTTGAGTGACTTTAAAGGAGTGCCGCACAGACTGGAAAGAGTCAAGACTGTAAATGGAGTAGAATATATCAACGACTCAAAGGCGACCAACGTCAACTCATGCTGGTATGCCTTGCAAAGCATGACTAATCCTACGATTCTGATTCTGGGTGGAAAAGACAAAGGAAACGATTACAACGAAATAAAAGATCTCGTAAAAGAAAAATGCTGCGGACTTATCTATATGGGACTGCACAATGAAAAGTTGCACGATTTCTTTGACGGAATGGGACTCCCGGTTGCCGACGTACAAAGCATGAAGGATGCTATTGATGCTGCACGCAACATGGCCAAACCCGGAGAAACCGTCTTATTGAGCCCGTGCTGTGCCAGCTTTGACCTGTTTAAGAGTTACGAAGACAGAGGAGACCAATTTAAGGCTTGCGTAAACGCGTTATAACAATAAAAAACAAGATCAATGGAACTATTAAAGAATCTGTTCAAAGGCGATAAGGTTGTATGGGTTGTATTCATGCTGCTCTGCTTCATATCTATTATTGAAGTATTCAGCGCAGCCAGTACGCTTGTATACAATACAGGCGACTATTGGGGACCTATACGCCAACACTGTGGATTCTTGATTGCCGGAACAATCATTGTCCTCATCGTACAGCATATACCATTGAGAATGTTTAAGCTGGCCCCTGTCCTATTGGTCATATCCTGGATACTGCTTCTGATTGTAATGGTCAAAGGTGCAAGAACCAATGATGCTGCACGCTGGATTGACTTCGGTTTCAGATTCCAGCCATCAGAACTTACCAAGATGGCATTAATTATGACCATTGCATTCATTCTGGCTTTTGCACAGGAGGCAAATGGAGCATCGAAAAAAGCATTTAAATATATTCTGATCTTCACGGTACCTTCACTCCTGCTTATCGCTCCGGAAAACCTGTCAACAGCATTATTGCTGGGTGGTGTAGTTTTCCTGATGATGATTATCGGCCGGACGCCACTCAAACAACTGGGAAAGTTGTCACTTTTCGTCATCATAGTGGCCGGTGTATTTGTAACTTTTTTGATGGCAACACCCGACAGTACTCTGGACAATATTCCCGGAGGTCACCGATTTACCACATGGAAAGCCCGTATCATCGACCATAGGGATGACAACACTAAAAATATCAGTCCGGAAGAACTTGATGTAAATGAGAACTTGCAGACCAATCATGCCAATATTGCCATTGCCACGAGCCATCTTATAGGAAAAGGACCGGGAAACTCAAAGGAAAGAGACTTCCTGCCTCAGGCGTATTCCGACTTTATCTTCGCCATTATCCTCGAAGAGCTAGGCCTGTTGGGAGGCTTTTTCGTCATCTTCCTGTACATTATCCTGCTGATAAGAACCAGTAAGATTGCCAACAAATGCGACAAGGACTTCCCTGCGATGCTTGCCATCGGGGTCAGCTTGCTGATAGTATCACAGGCTCTGCTCAACATGCTCGTTGCCGTAGGACTGTTTCCCGTTACCGGACAACCGTTACCGCTTATCAGTCGTGGAGGAACATCTACCTTAATCAATTGTGTATATATCGGTGTCATTTTAAGTGTCAGCCGATATAACAATCTGCAGGCAGAAAAGCAAAAAGCTATCGAAGAAGGAAACATACAAAAGATAGAACAACTGGAAGAAATTAACAAGGGACTGGAAAAAGAAATACAAGCATAATATACTCTGCTTAAAAGTATTATTTATACTTTTGTATTGTATTGTTTATATACATAAAAATGAAAGACGAATTAAGAATCATAATCAGTGGTGGAGGAACCGGCGGACATATTTTCCCGGCTGTATCCATAGCAAATGCAATCAGAGCCAAACGCCCCGATGCTGAGATATTGTTTGTTGGAGCCGAAGGACGAATGGAAATGCAACGGGTTCCTGCTGCCGGATATAAAATAATCGGACTCCCTGTGTGCGGGTTCGACCGCAAGAACTTATTACGTAACTTTTACGTGCTTTACAAGCTTGCAAAAAGCCAGCTGAAAGCACGGAAAATCATCAAAGACTTCAAGCCGCAGGCTGCTGTTGGTGTAGGAGGATACGCCAGCGGTCCGACTTTGAAAATGGCCGGAATGATGGGAATTCCGACCCTCATTCAGGAACAGAATTCTTATGCTGGAGTAACCAATAAGCTGCTGGCCAAGAAAGCTGAAAAGATTTGCGTTGCCTATGAAGGGATGGAACGTTTTTTTGAAAAGGAAAAAATCATCCTGACCGGAAATCCCGTACGTCAGGACTTGCTGGAGAAGCAAATCAACAGAGAAGAAGCCATCCGCTCCTTTGGACTTGACCCGGCAAAGAAAACCGTTCTCATCATAGGCGGAAGTCTGGGTGCACGCACCATCAACCAGTGTGTGCTAAGCCATCTGGACCTGATTAAGAATTCAGATATCCAATTTATCTGGCAAACAGGAAAGATTTACATTGAAGATGCCCGTAAGCAGGTTGAACAGGCAGGAAACCCGCCAATGCTCTATGTTACGGACTTTATTTCAAAAATGGATTATGCATACAGCGCTGCCGACCTGGTGATTTCAAGAGCAGGAGCAGGTTCTATCTCAGAGTTCTGCATCCTTCAGAAACCGGTTATTCTGGTTCCGTCGCCCAATGTAGCCGAAGACCACCAAACCAAAAACGCATTGGCATTGGTCAACAAAGAGGCTGCCATTTACGTAAAAGACAGCGAAGCAAAAGAGACATTGCTCGACATTGCAATAAAGACTGTAAACGACGAAGAGTTATTGCACAGACTCAGTTTAAACATAGCCAAACTGGCATTCAAGCATTCGGCCGACACCATTGCCGACGAAGTGCTTAAACTTGCAGAAAAATACAAAAAAGAACATGAACGTTGATACTATAAAAGCGGTTTATTTTATCGGTGCCGGAGGTATTGGAATGAGCGCACTGGTACGCTACTTCTTGTCAAAAGGCAAGCTGGTGGCCGGATATGACCGTACACAAACCGAACTGACCAGTCATTTGATGGAAGAAGGCGCACAACTTCATTTTGAAGAAAACACGGCACTGATTCCTGATACATGCAAAGACAAGGCATCTACACTGGTAGTCTATACTCCAGCCATTCCCGCATCACACAAGGAATACCAATATTTCCTGCAAAACGGATTTGAGATACACAAGCGTGCACAGGTACTGGGAGTAATCACCCGTTCCAGCAAAGGGTTGTGCGTAGCCGGAACTCATGGAAAGACTACGACCTCAACAATGGCCGCACACATCCTGCACCAGTCACATGTTGACTGTACAGCCTTTTTAGGAGGTATCTCTCAAAATTATCATACCAACCTGATTCTTTCCCAAAAGAGTGACCTGGTTGTAATTGAAGCCGATGAGTTCGACCGCTCGTTCCATTGGCTTTCACCCTATATGGCCGTTGTCACAGCTACCGACCCTGACCATCTTGACATATACGGAACCAAAGAAGCTTATCTGGAAAGCTTTACCAAGTTTACGAGCCTCATACAGCCCGGAGGATGTCTCATCCTGCATGAAGGACTGGAAATGACTCCCAACGTACAGGATGGAGTGAAAATATATTCCTACTCACGCGAAAGCGGAGATTTCCATGCCGAAAACATCCGTATCGGCAATGGCGATATCGTATTCGACTTTGTTTCACCGAAAGGCATCGTACGCGATATCAAACTGGGGGTACCCGTAAGCATCAATATCGATAACGGTATTGCCGCCATGGCACTGGCACAGCTTAACGGAGCTACCAATGAAGAACTGCGCAGCGGAATGGAAAGTTATCGGGGTGTAGAACGCAGATTCGATTTCAAGATAAAGAATGAGCACCGTGCATTTCTTACAGACTATGCACATCACCCTTCAGAAATACGCCAAAGTGCACTTTCCATACGTGAGTTGTATAAGGGAAAGAAGATAACAGCTCTTTTCCAACCACACTTATACACCCGCACCCGCGATTTCTATAAAGATTTTGCCGACAGTCTTTCACTTTTTGATGAAGTGATTCTGACTGATATCTATCCTGCACGCGAAGAGCCTATTCCCGGAGTAAGCAGTCAGCTTATTTATGACCGTATAAAAGAAGGAGTAGAAAAAACATTGTGCAAGAAAGAAGAAGTACCTGCCATCATTCAGGAGAAGCAACCGGAAATACTGGTTCTTCTGGGAGCTGGCGATTTGGATGGTTATGTTCCTCAACTATGCGACATTTTGAATAAACGATGATAAAAAAGACATTCATATTATTCTTTCTATTGCTGCTCGTAGCTTATCTGGCCGTAGCATTTACCCGACTGAACAGCAAGCCGGCCGATGCAGTATGCCGTGATGTGATATTCAATATAGCATCTGTAGAGAAGTCAGAGTTTATCACAGCCGCTGAACTCAAAAAAGAGCTTCAGAAAGGAGGATTGTATCCTAAAGACAAAAAGATAAGCCAGATAAACTGCCGGAAGATTGAAGAATATCTTATGAAGAATCCGTTTATCAAGAACGCAGAATGCTATACCAGTCCCACGCACAAGCTGTGCGTAGATATCACCCAACGCATACCGGTAGTACGGATAATGGGGAGCAACGGAGAAAACTTTTATATGGACGAGCAGGGTGAAATCATGCCATGCGGAAGTTATGCCGTGCACCTTCCGGTAGTAACCGGAAACATTACCAGGAAAAATGCCGGTTACATGCTGAAGGAACTGAATGCATGCCTTCTGAACGATACATTCTGGAACAGTCAGATAGAACAGATACATGTTACTCCTGCCCAGGAACTCGAAATCGTTCCGCGCGTAGGAGACCATATAGTCTTTTTGGGAAAGCCGAAAGACATTGCCGACAAACTGGAAAAGCTGAAAGCTTTTTATACCAGGGCACTCAACAAGGTTGGATGGAACAAATACTCACGCATCAACCTGGAGTTCAGTAATCAAATCATTTGCACTAAAAAGGAGAAGTAAGTATATGACAGCAGTAAAAGATTTCATCGTGGCTATAGAACTTGGTTCATCCAAGATTACAGGTATAGCCGGTAAGAAAAACAGTGACGGGAGCATACAGGTTTTGGCTTATGCCCGTGAAGAGGCCTCTGCCTTTATCCGAAAAGGCATTATCTATAACATCAATAAAACAGCCTTAGGGCTTACTTCTATCGTCAATAAGCTGGAAGAACAGCTCGATGCCAGCATTGCAAAGGTATATGTAGGCATTGGCGGACAGTCTTTGCACTCAAGAAAGAACTTCATTGTAGAGCGCATGGACACCGAAACCATTATCACCAGTGATATTGTAAATCAACTCATAAAGAGTAACCAGCAGACACATTACCAGGACCTGGATATTCTGGATGTTGTTCCACAGGAATACAAGGTAAAAAACAATAATCTCATTGACCCGATTGGCGTGGTAGGCAACCAGATTGAAGGACATTTCCTCAACATCGTAGCCCGCTCGTCTATCAAGAGAAACATACTTACCTGCTTTGAACAGGCCGAAATAGAAATTGCCGGCTTCTTCATATCGCCCATCGTACTGGCCGATTCCGTACTGACCGACGTTGAAAAGCGTTCGGGCTGTGCATTGGTCGATTTCGGTTCTGATACCACTACCGTTGCCATATACAAGAACAGCATTCTCCGTCATCTGGCTGTTATCCCATTGGGTAGCAACAATATTACCAAAGATATCTGCACCTTGCAGATTGAAGAAACCGACGCAGAGAATCTGAAAATAAAATACGGTTCGGCTTACTCTCTTCCCGAAGAGAATACCGATGACGACAAGTATCCTATCAATGAGTCACGCAACATTCAAGCCAAACTGCTGAACGACATTGTAGGCGCACGTACCGAAGAAATCATTGCGAACATACGCAACCAGATAATGCTGTCGGGCTATCAGGACAAACTGAGCAGCGGAGTAATCATTACCGGCGGAGGCGCCAATCTGAAAAATCTTCAGGAAGCATTCATCCAGAAATACAAATTCGCAAAGGTACGCATTGCCAACTTTGTGCTTTGCACCATCAAGGCAACCGAACCGGAAATACTGATGCGAAACGGACGCCTGAACACGTTGTTCTCACTGCTGGCTGCCGGGAAGGAAAATTGCTGTCAGCCTGAAAAGACCAAGATATCGACCGACCTGATAGAGCAGATGGAACAGGCTGAAAAAGATGCTGCCGAACGTGAAGCTGAAGAACGTGAGCGCAGAAACAAGGAAGCTGCCGCAGCTGCCGTTGCTGCCGAGGAAGAAGAGCGCAAGCGCAAAGAGCTGGAAATGGCAAAGGCTAAAGCCAACGACAATGCTCTCAAAACAGTAAAAGCCAATCTTGAAACAGTAGAAGCTGCTGTCGCCAAGGTAAACGAGGCTCTTAAAAACGTAAAAACAGCACAAGCCAACAAAGACTCGAAATCGGCCGACAAGGCTAACATCGCAGCCCTTGCCGGACTGAAAGAAGCACAGACCGTAAAAGAAAAGACCGCGTTGACCATGAACTCAATCACCGACGAGGCTTTCCTTTCTGAAGCACGCGTCGCATTCAATACCATTGAAGCGATGGTCGATGAAGCTGAACAGACACGCGAAGAGGTGACCAGAATAAAAGATGAAGTGAAGCGTGAGAACAGTATTTTCGGAAAATGGCGGAAACTGACTGAAGACATAATGAAAGATTAAGAAATAACAACCCCAACATAAATAAGTGGATTATGACAAACGATATAATGCCTTTTGATTCATTGAATGAGGAATCAACAAGTATCATCAAAGTAATCGGTGTAGGTGGCGGTGGTGGTAACGCCGTCAACCACATGTATAAAGAAGGTATCGAAGGGGTTACTTTTGCCCTGTGCAATACCGACAACCAGGCTCTGGCACGCTCGCCCATCCCTGTAAAACTGCAACTGGGCCCCACCATCACTCACGGACTGGGAGCTGGTAACCGTCCGGCAAAAGCCAAGGAAGCAGCCGAAGAGAGTGTGGAAGACATACGAAAATTGCTGAATGACGGAACACAAATGGTGTTCATCACCGCCGGAATGGGTGGAGGAACCGGTACCGGAGCAGCGCCCGTAGTAGCACGCATAGCCAAGGAAATGGGAATCCTTACCATCGGTATCGTAACCATACCGTTCCTATTCGAAGGCAAGGAGAAAATCATTCAGGCTATCGAAGGTGTTGAAGCCATCAAGCAGAATGTAGATGCTCTGATGATTATCAACAACGAACGCCTGCGCTCCATTTATGCCGACCTGACATTTATCAACGCATTTACCAAGGCCGACGATACGTTGTCTATCGCTGCACGAAGCATCGTTGAAATCATTACCGTAAAAGGTATCATGAACCTCGACTTTGCAGATGTAAGCACCACCCTTAAAGACGGAGGCGTAGCCATCATCAGTACCGGAGTGGGCGAAGGAGACAACCGTGTGGAGAAAGCTATTCAGGATGCTCTTCATTCTCCGCTGCTCAACAATACCGATATCGTACATGCGCAGAAGGTACTTCTCAACCTTTCATTTGGTGAAGAAGCCAATTTCCTGATGGACGAAATCAATGCCGTGCATGAATTCATGCAAAGCCTTAATCCCGATGTAAACGTCATCTGGGGATATGCCATCGACAATTCTCTGGAGAACAAGGTAAAAATCACTCTGCTGGCTTCAGGATTCGATGTGAAAGATCTTGCCGGAGAGGATGCCATGAAGATTATCGAACAGGAGAACGAAGAAATAGAACAAAGCAAGCTGGAAAAGATTGCCAAAGTCTATGGCGACCTGATAGAAAACAGCAAACGCCCCAAAAAGCATCATATCTATATCTTCTCGCCCGATGATCTTGACAACGATGACATTATCTTCAACGTAGAGGAATCGCCAACCTACTCGCGCGACAAGATTACCTTGAAGAAGATTGCATCGCAGCCTACTGCCAGCAAGCAAGAAGAGAAAAACGAAACGGCTGCCATGCCTACCAACGGAGCTATAACATTTTAAAACATATTACAACTATGAGTTTATTTGATCAGATAAGCAACGACATCAAAGAAGCAATGAAAGCAAAAGACAAGGTACGCCTTGAAACTTTGCGCAACGTAAAGAAAGTATTTCTCGAGGCAAAGACTGCTCCGGGAGCCAACGATACACTGACCGACGACAATGCTCTGAAAATTATCCAGAAGCTGGTTAAACAAGGAAAAGATTCTGCTGAAATCTATAAAGGACAGGGACGTGAAGACCTGGCAGGAGACGAACTTGCACAAGTAAACGTGCTCGAAGCTTACTTGCCCAAACAAATGACCGAAGCCGAACTTGAGGCTGCATTGAAGGAAATCATTGCCGAAACCGGTGCAACCAGCGGCAAAGACATGGGTAAGGTAATGGGCGTAGCTACCAAGAAACTTGCCGGACTGGCTGAAGGACGCGCCATTTCTGCCAAAGTAAAAGAACTGCTCGGATAAGCCCAAATCGGTCATCAAGATTTCTCAGTGTCATGTGACAGTGAGAGATCTTGATGACTGATTTGAAATAAAAGAATAACCAATCATCTTCAATTGTTATGAAACATACACTTTTCCCCCTGCTACTGATGATGCTGGCCATAGCCCCAGCACTTCCGACCAAAGCACAAAACAAAGTAACCATCAGCATCAACCTTTCTCCTGAACAGATAAAATCATGGGCAGAAAGCGGTAACCCCCAAGCTCAACACCAACTAGGTAGCAGTTACTATTACGGCGAAAACGGATTCAATCAAGACTACAAGAAAGCCTTCTATTGGTATAACGAAGCTGCCAAACAGAATTACAGTGATGCGTTTTGTGACTTGGGAAACTGTTACAGCCATGGACTAGGCGTAACACAAGACATATCCGAAGCAGCCTATTGGTTTCGCAAGGGAGCCGAAGCCGGTGATGGAAATGCGCAGAACAACTTGGGGAACTGTTACGTAAGAGGAGAAGGAATTACCCAAAACAATGAAAAAGCCTTTTATTGGTATAATAAAGCGGCCGGACAAAACAATATCTTTGGAATCTACAACCTAGGCTATTGTTACTACACAGGCAGAGGAACAACTCAAAACTACAGCCTAGCAGCAAAATACTTCAGGGAAGCAGCCGAAGAAGGCATGTCATTAGCCCAATATTACCTAGGTGAATGCTATTACTACGGACGGGGTGTGACCCAAGACTATGCCGAAGCCGTGACATGGTATCGTAAGGCTGCCGAACAGAACAATGCCGATGCCCTGTTTTCACTGGGCTATTGCTACGAACACGGACAGGGAGTGAAAGAAGACTACAGAGAAAGCATCCAATGGTATCAGAAAGCAGCCAATCTTGGTCATAAGGAAGCCAAGGAGAAAATCAAAGAACATGATATGATCATGTACATGTTCTTCGGAGAATAAGGAAATAGCATTAATATAACTGTTTGTACTGGGTTTGCCGGCGATGTATTTATAGACAAACCTATACAAATATTCCGGAATACTCATACGTTATACGCCTGAACTTCCGGAACATTTTTTCACGTTCGCAACATCTGCAGAAGCGACAACCGTCATGATGTTACCTACATGTAGATATATACATTCAGCATCAGGATGAATGTAGCCTGCTTCCCATCGTATGGAGCTTAAAGATAACCCTGCTTTCACGTGCAAACCATCCAATGGCTACTGCCAAACAACATTCGTCCCATCTTGTAACCTATTTCAGTTCATCAAATGCCATTTCACGATTTTCCTTACTTAAGAGCCTACATACTACATCAGCCCATTCACCAATCGAATGTGTACCCATATTCCTCTGTTGTTTCTATTACAGACAGGAAAAGACAGCTGCAGGTGAATTCCGTCAAATCATTACTCTCTTATCTTTCATTTGGCAGAGTGCCTTATCTGTCTTATACCTAAACTGATTGTATCAAATTTAGCAAATCTGCCCTCCCCTATAACTTTTGCTACAATTAACGCTAAATGCAATAACAGAAAAGCGCGCCCGCCGAAGTATGCGTCTGCACGAAAAAAGCGATAACGAAAGCCGTATAACATACTCCGTCATCGCTTTTGCTATTTTTTCTAAACCCACAGTTTCACACCATCTTATTCGCCTATACCTGCAGGAACTTTCTTGGGAGTACCGGTAAATAGGAATGAAGAAGGATAAATGGCACCACTGTTTCCGTCTTCAATGTTGAGAGGATCGATGCTCACTGTGTACTTCCCGTCTTTCTCAGTAATTATAAGGTGCCCACTACCCTCACCTTCTTCTATATAATTCTCACCTTCACCATCGTTTACCGTTGCGTTAATTACTCCCGACATTTCATATTCACCATATTCGAATGTTCCTGTGGGAAGTCTGTCAAGGCTTCCTTCTGTCACAAACGAAACATACATCAAAGAAAACATGCCAGGAATAGAGCCGCCTCCCGTATAAACTTTATATAGGTCGAAAGTATAAAACTCTATCTGATAAAAGTGTTCACCTCCAGACACGGTAGCATCTTCGTCATTGGCTGTCCAGTAAAACGTGTTGAAGCTTACATTAGGGACTGTCGTAAAAAGAATAAAACTTTATAACGAATTGATTGCCAATGTAA
>OBKR01000323.1_pt1 | contig 57493 bp, 57 predicted proteins | sample 1518991 | NCBI WGS metagenome assembly OBKR01 (sample SAMEA2452117, study PRJEB22498) | human gut metagenome | biome: human feces; feature: human gut; material: feces | place: Australia | collected 2012
CTTTTGGCTTAGCAGCTGCCGCACCTCGCTCGCCGTATCGGCACTTAGAATTATGCGGTGTTGCCTTAATAGTCAGCCAAATGCTGCTGCAACGGCCCGCGCAGCCCTGCAAGCATTCCCGGCTTGCTATTTTTGTTGCTTTTCACAATTTTCAATTTCACAATTTAGCAGTGCTGCACAAAAAAATGTAGTTCGATTTGTCAATCCTTGTCGCCGCTTTCCCTTGTTTTTGACACATTTGGAGAGTATAATACTCTATCATCGCAAGGGGAATGGTCCCCCTGCGGCGGCCTTTTTTCTTAAAAAGGAGTGTTTTTTGTGATTCGTACATGGTGCAAAGACCATCCCATCCAGTTCATGGCCTGCTACCTGGTCTTTTATCTTGCGTTTTTCAAATTGTTGGAACAGGGCATCCAGGTGCCGGATCTGGTGCTCCACTGCCGGTTGGATGATCTGATTCCGTTCTGTAAATACGCCATCATCCCTTATTACCTGTGGTTCGCCTGGATCCCCTGTACACTGTTCTATTTGTTGTGGTTCAATGACCGGAGGGAATTCTGGCGGCTGTGCCTGCCGCTGTTTACCGGCATGACCCTCTCGCTGCTGTTCTGCGCAATCGTACCCAATGGTACCGACCTGCGTCCCGCTTACATTTACGGCAATGATATCTTTACCCGCACGGTACGCGCTTTGTGGCGCACGGATACGCCCACCAACGTCTTCCCGTCCATCCATGTGTTCAACTCCGTCACGCTGGCGCTGGCTTATCACCACTGCGCACGGCTGCGCGGCCGCAAATGGCTGTGGGTGCGCGTATCTGCCGATCTGCTCTGCGTTTCCATCATTCTTTCCACCATGCTGTTAAAGCAGCATTCGGTGATTGATGTGATGGGCGGCATCATCCTGGCTCTGACGCTGGACGCCGTGGCCGATGCCGTTGCCCTGCGCACAGCACCCTCGGTTGCTTATCGCCACAACCATCACCATGCGCTGCCCGAACATTCTTAAATGTTTACCGGTTCCTGAAAAGGGGCCGGTTTTTGTTTGCAATCTTTCGGGGGATCGGTTGGCCTCCAAAACGCGCCTGCGTGCGCAGCGTCCTACAGATTGTTTTTTATGTGCAATCGCCCTTGAAACCACCTCCAACCCGTAGTAGTGCATTAAGGCTAAAACTTTACCTTTTTGCTCTATCTAAAAAAATTAGAGCCGCTTCGTAACAAAGCCAAATGGAGAAAGTCTCCAAATCATAAAAAGTAAATCTTTAGAATTACCACACTAGTAGGGGCGCACATTGTGCGCCCGCCGCCCTATCATCTGCTCCTCTTGCGGGCAAGCCGCTCACCATCCCCACAAACTCCCGCCCCTCAAATCACCACACATCCCATCAAAAAGCCCCTGTTTCATCTTGCAGTATGCCCCAAAATGTGGTATTCTATCCTCAGCAAAGTTTTACTGTGTCCTAATCATTCAAAATATTTTTCACTATTTCTACTGATACGGAGGAATATTCATGCAAAGCATTCAGACTGTATCCGAAAATACAATTTATGTCGGCGCAAGTGACCGCCGCCTGGCAAAGTTTGAAAACCTGTTTCCCATTCCGCGCGGCGTCAGCTACAACGCCTATGTGATTCTGGATGAAAAAACCGCCCTGCTGGACACCGCCGATGCCAGCGTTGGCGCACAGTTCCTGGAGAACGTTGCCGCCGCCCTGGATGGCCGCAAGCTGGACTATCTGATCGTGGACCACATGGAGCCGGACCACGCCGCCATGATCGAAGCCGTGCTGGTGCGCTGGCCGGATCTGCGCCTGGTGGTGAACGCCAAAACCCTGCCCATGCTGAAAATGTACTTTCCCACGGACAGCGCCGCCATTGACGATGCCCTGGTGGTAAAAGAGGGCGACACGCTGGACCTGGGAAAACACAAGCTGACCTTTGTGATGGCCCCCATGGTACACTGGCCGGAAGTGATGATGGCCTTTGACACCACCACCGGTACCCTGTTCAGCGCCGATGCTTTTGGCACCTTTGGTGCCCTGGAGGGTGCCCTGTTCGCTGATGAGGTAGACTTTGCCGGCAAATGGCTGGACGATGCCCGCCGCTACTACACCAACATTGTGGGCAAGTACGGCGTGCAGGTGCAGGCTGTGCTGAAAAAGGCCGCCACCCTGCCCATCGAGACCATTGCCCCGCTGCACGGTCCCGTGTGGCGCAAGAACCTGGGCTGGTTCATTGGCAAGTATGACCTGTGGAGCCGCTGCGAACCCGAAGAAAAGGCGGTTGTTGTGCTGTACGGCAGCATGTACGGCAACACCGCAAGCGCCGCCAACGCCCTGGCCGCCAAAGTTGCCGCCAAGGGCGTAAAGGTTGCTGTGCATGACCTTTCCTGCATTGACAACAGCGAAGCCGTTGCCGAGTGCTGGCGCGCATCCACCATTGTGCTGGCCGCCCCCACCTACAACGGCGGCATTTACCTGCCCGCCGCCAACCTGCTGGAGGACCTGAAAGCCCTGAGCCTGCACGACCGCACCTTTGCCCTGGTGGAAAACGGCAGCTGGGCCCCGATGTCCGCCAAGCTGATGGCCGCCAAAATCGGCGAGCTGAAGAATTGCACCGTGCTGGATGCCAAGGTAACGGTGCGCGGCCGCCTGACCGCCACCCAGGATGCCGAACTGGAAGCCTGCGCCGCCGCGGTTGCCGCCAGCATGTAAAAATTTTGCCATTCTCTGAAACGATCAACCATAAATACAAAAGCCATGCCGCCGTGGGTTTTCCACAAAGCGGCATGGCTTTTGTTGAATGTTGGGTTTGCTTTTTGCTTTTCTTTGCTGGCTTACAGCTGCAATTTCGGGCTGTTCCCGGTGTTTCCGGTCAGGCCATCGGCACGCAGCATGTTTTCCATCACATCAATGTCAGTCGAAACATCCAGCGCGTCATCCTCAAACAGGCGGTCCAGCTGGGCTTCAAAGGCGGTCACAAGGGTATCCATCACCTGTTCAATGCGCTGTTTGGACTCGCGGATGTTCTCCCCCTCCACGCCCTGGGCATCCAGCTCGGCATACGTTTTGAGCAGCTTCAGGGCCGTGGGCAGATAGTAATCCATGAACTTGCGCATCTGCGGCAGCTTGTCCGGGTTCTGCTTGGCCTGGGCAAAAATTTTGGCGCTGACCGCTTCCAACCGGCTGATCTTATCGGACATTTCCTCGCCGGGGATGGCATCATTCAAGGCCCGCAGCTGGTTCAGAATCTGGGCATAATTGTCCTGCGCCTTTGCTTTTTCCGGCTGGGCTTTTGGGGCTGCCGCGGGGGCAGGCTGCGGAGCGGGCGGTGCGCCGCGTACCACCAGGGTACCGGTGCGCATATCCAGGTAGGCGCTTTCTCCAAACACGCCCTTGTCAATGCAGTTTTCCAGGTGCTTGCAGCACTTGGCGTAATTGCAGGGAATGGCATCCGCGATCTCCTGAATTTTCATGTAGGGGGCGCTGCCAACAATGTTACTGATCTTTTTGCGCATGCGGCGGCCGGTGCGCAGCTTCCACCCGGCAAACAGGAAGCCCGCGCCCGCAAACAACAGGGTCACGCTGCCCGCAAGATCCTGGAACAGCCAGGTCCAGTAACTGCCGCCCTGCGTAAGGGCTTCCGGCAGCCAATACACGGCTTCCGGCAGGTTGGCCACCATGGCAATGGAAAAAATCACGCCCAGAACCGTCAGGGCAACGCTCCAGCCCTCACCTTTATCCTTGCGGCCGCGCTCATTCTGGCGGGCGGTCTGCTCCGGGTCATACGCCTGTGCGCGGTCCGCGTTCTGGTAGATCTCGACCCGCTTCTCGGCTTTGTGCGCGGCTTCTTCCGCTCTCTGCACCACGCGCTGGGCATCCCGGCGCATCTTTTCCGCTTTCTGCGGGTCCGCATAGATGGGCGGTGTACGGCTGGCTGGTCTGCCGGTTGTTCTGGCTCCAGCTCTGCGGCGCAGAGATTTTGCCCATTCGCAGCAGATGGTTGATGATCATCATTGCAACGCCAATCGGCCACGCCGCAAAGCAGAATGTGATTACGATCACCCACCAGGGGATTTGGAACACACCATCCCCTTTGTGGTATTCCTGGCTGGCGTCTTGCCGGAGGCCGCCGGGCTGGTCATACAGCGGCTGCTGCCGCGCACGGTCCTGGTCTTCGTTATAGGGGTTCGGGTTATATGGGTTTGGCATTCCTTTTCCTCACATATCTTGTTTACGGCAGGTCCGCAATCAGCTGCCGCAGTTCGTCCGAAAGATAATAGGTGCTGCCCTGCTGGTAGGGGTTGTTTTTGTTGTACGGCACATGGGTGCACAGGTAGTCCATCCAGTGGGAGTACCCGGCAACCGTCAGGTGGATGCCGTCATTCTGGGCATAATCCGCCGTCAGGTAGCCATCCTCCCCGGTAAAGGCTTCGGTCAGGTTCAGGTAATAGAACCCGCGCTCCTTGCACATTTCTTTGATTTTATCGTTCATGCTGCCCACGCGCTCGGGGGTCAGGCCGGGGGCCTGGTCCAGTGCTTCGGGCCGCACGTTCAAAATGGACTGCACAAAGATCATGCTGTTGGGCAGCGTGCTTTGCAATTCATCCAGCAGTTTGCCGTAATACGCCAAAAAGCCTTCATCATTGCCCAATCCCGCCAGTGCGTTGGTGCCAATCAGCAGGTACAGCTTGGCGGGCTGCTGCTCGGCCAGGATATCCAGCGGAACCTGCTCGGCATCGTCCTCGTTGGTGTTTTTCAGTGCGGCGCGGTTCACGATCTGGTTGGGGCTGGTGCCTTCATACCCCAGCACCAGCGCACCACCCACGTTAATGTCATAATACGCAATGCCTGCGGTCAAAGAATCGCCCAAAAATGCCGCATCGGAAAACCAATCGGTGCTCACCCGGCCAAACTCCGGCACCATGTCGGGGGCCTGCGGGGCGGCGGTGTAAGTATAGGTTTCGGCCTGCTGCACCGGGCCAATGGTTCCCCAGTCAATGCTTGGGCCGCCGTTGCCGGAGCCATCGCTGTCGGCATAGGGCACGGGGGCCACCAGCCGCCCGGCCTGGGCGGTCTGCTCTGTGCCAACCGGCACATTTTCCACAGCTTTGTTGCTTGGCAGCAGCAGGGTAATCACCCCGGCCAACAGCAGAATGCCCGCCGCTGTGCCCGCAAGGATCACTCGCCGGTCCGGCAGGCGCGGTTTGCAACATAGGCGGGGATGCGGCGCGCTGCCCCGGTTGGGCTGCTGCGCATAATAGGACGACCGCTGCTGCGGGCGGGGTGCTGCCCGGTGCACGGGCTGCGGCTGGGCCGCCGGGCGTTCCGCTGTACGGCGGCGCGGCGGCTCCGGTGGCTGCTGCGCCGGGCGGGTGGGCCGCTGCGGGGGGCGCTGTGCCCCAAGGCCCGCCGGATCCACCCCGCGCCGTACCTTGCCGCTGCCGGGCGCGTTCACTTTCCTGGGCATTCTGTTCTGCTGCGGCTGGCTGCTCTGGTAGCCGCCGTATCCGCCTTCTCGGTTTGGCATTGCCGTACACCTCCCTGCTGGCTTTTGCCGTATCCATAAAAATAAAGCTTTGGTGTTTATTGTAGCATATTTTTGCCGCCAAAAACAGACCCTGACCATAATTTCCCGCGCAATACAGCGCAAAGCCCGCACAGCAGCTTGCTTTGCCGTGCGGGCTTTTGTCTGTTGCAAATGATTACGGCTGCACAAATACCTGGGCTGTGCTGCTGCACGCAGCCTGCGCGGTTCCGCTTGGGCCGGAACCTGCCGCATCCTGTACCGCCGTCAGGGTCAGTGTCACCGTATATTGGGTATCGCTTTGGGGGCAGATTTGCGGCAGCGGCGCATCCCACCGCCCGGCGCCAACGGGCTGCCCGGCCCCCACGCGGAAGCACCCCATCACCTGGCCATTGGCATCCGTTACCGTATAGGCTGCGTTGCACCACGCATTGTTTGTGCCGTCCGGCAGGGCGCTGCTATCCCCGTGCGGCGGGCGCAGCATGTAGCCAAAGTTCACCGCCTGCCCGTCCTGTATCGTTTGGTCTACCGGGAAGCACGGTGCATTCAGCGGCAGGTCCATCCCAACCGCCGGGTATCGCACCATATAATCGGTTTCATGTACGGTTTGCAGAACCCCTCCTTCCCCCACCGGAATGCCCTGCCCGCCAAAGCTGCTGCCGCGCGCTGGCTGCAGCCCGGCAAGCTGGACCACCAGCTTTTTGCCTGTTGTAAAATCAAACCCGGAAGCCGTCAACACCCCGTTATCCAGCGCCGCAGCCACTTTGGGGCAGTTCTGCATTGTCTGGCTCCACCCCTGCGGGGTCTTGTCCACCGCCCAGTATTGCAGCCGCGCACTGCCGGCATCCAGCTCCGATGCCAGGGTATAGCGGATCACCGCGTCTGCCCCGCCCGCTTCGCTGCTGGTTTCCAGGCGTAGGGTGTAGCTGCCCGCGGCATCGTCCCAGGTTGTGCTGGCATCCAGCTGCCAGCCGGTCTCTTTTTGCTGCGTGTTCTCCTCTACCGGGGTGATGGACGGCAGTTTCATCTGCTGCAAAACGGTATCCAGCCCCTGCCGCAGCGTTGCGGGGAGCTCTGCCCGCAGTTCCACCCGGCGCTGGTCCGAAAAGCAGTCCAGATAGGTTTGCAGTGTTTCGCGGTCTTTCGCTGCCAGAACCGACCGGTAAAAGCTTTCCGCCTCCGCCGCCAGCCCGGTTTCCTCTGCCTGGGCCTGAACCGGGGCTGCTGCCCCCAGCAGAAGCATCACCACCAGTGCCAGACTGATCCCCGCCCGCTTCATTGACTCTTATCTCCGGGCTGTTCTATTTCCGTTCCGGGCGGTGCGCCCAAGGCAGCCTGATCCAGCAGTCCCTCATTGCCCCGTAAGCTGCCCGGCTCCACCGCCAGCGTTACCCGGTGCGGTGTACCACCCGCCTGCAGGCCGGTACCAGCCACCCACGGTTGTTCCTTCAAATCCAGCTGCTGCATCACCGCCCAGCCTGCCGCCTGGGTCACCGCCCCGGCTGCGCAGCGCAGCCACGCCGTAAACAGCGCGCCCATCAGGCAGCACGCCGCCAATACCATCGAAGCTGCTCCCACAGCAAAACGTACACGCTCTTTCATTGTGTCAGCCTCCTTCCCATTCCGCCCACAGCGGAAGCCCCGCACAGCCCGCCTTATCTGCCCGCGGGGATCACCCTCTCTGTTCAAGCCCAATGCCTGTCCGCGCTGCATGGCTGGCGGCTATTATGGATTCTCTCCACCATGCCCCGCCGGGTTCTGTTCCTGCTTTGACGCCCCTGCTCCTGCCTGCCGCCAATGGCGGATATGTACGTTGGTACCCGGCAGTGCGCCCCTGCTGTCCCTTTGCCCGGCTGGCGGCTTGTATCGCCGCACCATGCTGTGAACAGCTCCGCCGCCCTGGCCAAAGGCAGCGGCCGCTGTTCTCTTTGCGTGTTATGATGATACCACCCCACCCGCGCATAAAATGCAAAACCCTGTCAGCCCCCGAAAAAACTTCCCGACAGGTTTTTAAAAAATTTTGATTTTTTTGAAATTTATGCTTGACATTCTCTTGCCCAGTTGCTATACTATAAAAGCTGAATCAAGCAAGCGTGCTTACAGCGCAAAACAAATATTGCCCCATAGCTCAGTTGGTTAGACCCGCTGATGTGGGGTTAAGCTCCAGAGTCAGTTCCTTAACATCGTTGGCTAGATGCCGTTTTTGGCATAGCTACGAAAATATTGCCCCATAGCTCAGTTGGTTAGAGCACCTGACTGTTAATCAGGGTGTCGTCCGTTCAAGTCGGACTGGGGCAGCCAACAAGCGATAGAGTTTTAACGCTCTATCGCTTTTTCTTTTTCTTCATTTGCAAAATATAGGATTTCGTCCTAACCATAACAGTCAAGTGCCTGCCGTAATGGCAGGCACTTGACTGTTAATCAAAGATCTCCACGCCTATCGTTCTAAATAATGTAATCCCTCAAAGGATGCCTTCTAAAATTTCAAACGATATTTCGCCTTTATCATTGAAATTAACCCATTAGTTAGATATAATAATATATATATATAATTGTATAGCTTCCTATGTTTCTCTTTTCAGCCTCCTTATCATATTATATTTGTGTTTTTCGTTTTTCCCTGCAAGATTTTTATTCTCTATTTACATTACCACCACTTACATTAAAGCTCTTACAAAACAACGGATGAAAAACTTCAAAAAGAAAAGAGGCCTCGGTGTATGTTTGATTTAGCTATTCTTCACCTCTCAGATTTACATATCGGTGGAGAAGGAAAATCAATATCGAAACCGCTAAATTCGCTATTAGCTGATATTAAAACTCAAGTTCAGTCCATTCCAGACAAGAAGCTTGTCATTGCTGTCACTGGCGATACTATCAATATTGGCGACTATCGTGCCTTAGAAAGTGCAAAAACATTTTTCCGCAAATTAAAAGATATTGTTGGGAATAGAGTTTGTGCACTATATATTGTTCCCGGAAACCATGACAAGACAAGAACCCCAGAGAATGAGTTTTTGGTTACTGCCTGTAGGAAATTATCTGATGAACAGCTCTCAAAAAAAGAGATTGACAAAAAGGACCATTTTGATCAAACTTTTGAAAAAACCGTATGGCCAATTCTATATGATACATACAGGAAATCTGGATACATTGATTTAATAAACTACATTTATTCAGATCTCTTTAATGACATGGACTCTATTAATAAGATTTCCGAAAGAACATATGGTGTTAACATTTTAAAAGTTGAAGACAAAAAGTACTGTTTTGTAATGCTTAATACCGCTTGGAGCTGTGCTGACGATCAAGATACGCGCCAATTGATTCTTGGTCAATTTCAGTTAGCTAATGTAACCAAGCAGTTCCATAACTTAACAGATGATACGAAAATTGAAATTACTTTTGTATTAGGGCATCATCCGATCGAGTGTTTCAGCGGAAGTGAGCAAGACAAGCTTTTTGCTCATATGATATCCTACACCGAAATGAACGCAAATATATATATGTGTGGACATACCCATGACAGAAATGTAATAAATTGGTCTAACAGTAGGCATGCTATCCATACGCTTATGACCGGCTTTGGATGGCCTGAAAAGCCAAGTGATCGAGTTCATGACCACTACTACTCGCTTTACTTATTCGATTTAAGATCAAATTCTGTTGAGATCTATGTTCGTAGAACAAACGATGGCAGCAGTTTCATTCCAGATCTTAGCATTTACACAGGCCAAATCCGTTCAGGATCTGAGGCTGGAGATAAATTAGTTCGCCCTCTTCGATTTGAAGAAGGTCAAGGTGCAATTCTCTTAAGTACCGCCAATGGGCTAGACTCAAAAACTATATATGTTTCGAATAATTGGTTTGACCATTACAAAGAGTTCCAGTGTAGGTTAAATGAAATCTCATTTGGAATAGCCGAAAGCATGGACTCGTATAAAAGCGATTTATTTCAATCATTTCTTTCTCAACAGAATGATGTTGATTATGATGAGCACACACTAAGTTTAGGAAAATTCTTCATTGATTATCTAAATAATCCGGACATTTATCCTGCTTTAGATGTAGAAAAGCGAGCCACGATATCAACGCTGCTTAGTAAAAACGAAGAAAAAATATTCGATAATTTTCAAGCCTTTTTCCAAAAGCTTTGTCAAGAATTCCACGAATGCCTAGTCGATCATATACAGGCTGGCCAAATTGTACGTTTTCATTTCAGATATTTATCCGATAGACAATCTTATAACTACTCAACGCTATGTTCTTCCTTCTCCGACGATGACTCCTGTTCCGATAATCACTTATCATATGAGCCAAGTGATATAAAGTATGGAGATCTTATCCTCGAAGCATTTCAATCAGAAAATACCGGTTGTTTAATTTACACAAGTAATGAAGAAAAATGTCAAAAGAAGCTCAATAAAAAATGGCAAGACTTTATCACCGTTGTACCCAAGTTTGACAAAAACGTTTATGTAAAAAAAGTAAATCAACATACCCAAAAACGCATGCCCTTCATCACCTTTGGCGTAACAATAAACAGTTCCAATCATCAATGGCTACTACAATGCATGGATTTTTGTGGAATAGACAAATATCTATCGCTTTGGATACAACGCTACTGTGAGGTTTTCAAATTAGATATTGATTCTTTTCTCAATTGGTTAAAAAAACAAGACAAAATGGAGGCTTAACAAATGTCATTGTCACTTATTAAGGAGGTACCTCACCAAGATTCCAAATTTGAAATCTCATGTTTTGTAGAAAATAGCTTGGAAACTCAATCGCATGACGTTGTCGGTGTAAGAACCAATCTTGTGTATTCGCAAATAGCCCGTACAGGTAGGGTACACAACAAAACTACTGAACGCGATTTATTAATTAAGGCGTTAGATAATTCAAGTATAAAAATAACCACTGAAGGTCGAACCATAAAGAAAGATCCCCTTTATGTTTTTATGCCCGCCAAAGATCTAAAATTGTGCTTCGGTAAGCGTGCGGATAAACTTCCCCGCTACGCTGTAATCAAAATAGACTAATTTTTTTCAGTTATAGTATATCGTTTACTTTTATTGTGCAACAAAAATTTGCCGTTAGTTATATGATTTCAACGTAAGTAGCAGCCTGATTAAATGAGGGGTTTCTATATGAATAGCAGTTCTTTCTTTTGCGACGATAGAATTCCAAATATTGTACAACTCTCTTCTTTTTGTGAGAAACTCGAATCATTATCTATTACTTTAAAAGCACCTATCTATTTGCTTAGCAAAGCACTAGGCAGCGACACCTCTTATTCTTATCCTAACGCGATAATTCTTCTCTTGCCCAAACATTACATCTTAGTTATTGATAGAAATATAGACTCCCCAAATTGTCATTCGAACGACTTTGAGGATTTCTTTGAAGATTTTATTGAAGATCTTGGATATTTATCTGAAAAATACGGATACCGTCAATGGCTTGGGCGTCCACGCGAGTGGAAAGGATACATTCATAAATGCTCTTTAAACGACATTAGCAACAATCTTGAAAACCTTATTTCTCAGCAGCAAGTCCCCTTTATCGCAGAACGACGCGTCGAGCTTCTTATTTCTCTGCTCATTGGCAGCATCAATGATCCCGAAAAGGTTGGCGTCGAAACGCCTAACACAATTCTCGATAAAGTCAAGAAAAAAATCGTTTTATTTGACGGTATGCAAAGTAGATTTATATATGGCAAAGTGTCAAAAAAGCGTGTAACAATTCAGGGATTAGCCGGCACAGGAAAAACAGAACTTTTGTTGCATAAACTTCAAAAGCTATATACCAAAAAAGCAAATAGCAAAATTGCGTTTACTTGCTACAATAAAGTTCTTGCAAACGATATGCGAAACCGGATTTCCCAGTTTTTTGATTTCATGCGCGTTGAAAAACAGATTGAGTGGGATAAGCGCCTTTGGGTTTGCAGAAGTTGGGGGTCTGCTTCCGATTGTAACTCTGGACTTTACAGCTTTATATGTAGTTACTATAATCTACCTTTTCATCGCTATAATGAATTCACATCTTTTGATGCCGTTTGTCGAGAGGCCTTAGAAAAGCTACAGCAAATTCCAAATTTCGAACCCTGTTTTGATTATATTCTAGTAGACGAAAGCCAAGATTTTTCAAGCGCCTTTTTTGACCTTTGTGAATATGTTGTAAAATTTCAAGTATATTTAGCTGGAGATATATTTCAAAACATTTTTGATTCCGACTTTGGCAACAGTGTAAATTGTGACTATCTGCTAAACAAATGCTACAGAACCAACCCACACACCCTTATGTTTGCTCACGCCGTTGGCATGGGCCTGTATGAAAAGCCTGTTATTAGGTGGCTTGAAGACGACGAATGGGAGGCCTGTGGTTACCAACTGCAGAGAACTCCTCCCGCCGTTTCTCTTTCCCGTAGTCCGGTCCATAGATTTGGGGATACCGCAGAAGATAGTGCTGATAGTGTACAAGTTATTGGCTGCACCAGAGAAACAATGGTCGACCAAATTATTTCCACCATTGAGCGCATTTATGAACAAAATCCATCTGTGGAAGCAGATGACATTGCAATTATTTTTACTTCTAATAATAAGCAAATCTTTTCAATGGCAGACACGCTTGCCATTGAACTGGAGCGGCATTTTTCCATCGATGTCACACAAGGCCATGTAACAAAAAACAGAGAAAAAGGGAAATTATATATTAGCAACATTAACAACGTTAAAGGTTTGGAATTTCCTTTTGTAATTTGTGTACACGTTGGCCGAGTGAAAACAAGCATTTCTTCTAGGAATTCAATATATATGGCTCTAACGCGATCTTTCCTAACGTCTTACTTCATCGTAGATTCTTCGCTTAACGAATCTTTTCTTCACACATATGAAACCGCAGCAAAGGGCATCATTGAATCCGATTCAATTGTTGTTACAGAGCCTACCGCAGAAGAAAAAGCAATGTTGGAAGAGAACATTAGAATCGCAACAACGGGCAAAAAGAAATCGCTGGAAGACTTAATTAGCGAGACATGCCTGTCCAGCCCTTTTGCACCATATATCACACCATTGTTACGCGATAAAATCAACAAAATCGTACCCAATTTAATCGATGATGAAACAGAAGAAGAAATTATCACAAGCACAAATAAAGCAATCGAAATGCTTATGGAGAAGTACACATGAAATCGTACAAGATTTCACTGAGAGAGAAAGAACTAAATTCCATTCGGAACAATTCCAGTGCTGTAAAATTAATATTTTCCGTTTGCTCTCATATTGCAAACCTTTCAATAGCCGACCTCTATTTTGATATCCCAACCAATCCTCTTCCGTATGTTGTTTTATACATTTCTGACAGCATGAATAGATTGATCTGGGAAAATGAAAACCGCCAATTACACTCAATTCACTTTCCTTTTTTCGTATCAGACAATGGTTCTTTTCTAAAGTTGCATTATCATGGTATTGAAATCGATAGTCAAGCTATTCAAGCGTTAACGCGTTTGTTTATCTCAGAAGATCTTCAGGTTTCTTTCGATGGTTTATTTGAAGAATTTTTAGAGACAACTAAAGAGTTTGACCTTTCTTCGTTACGACAGCAAGAAATCTGGGTTTTATATCAATATTTATGCTCTTTTGAGGTTGGTTACTTAAGATATGATTATGACCCAGAGCATGAAGATGGGCAACGACATCCACTACATCATTTAGACATTAATTTTTCAAACGCATGCACTTATAAGATAGGATTAACTTCAAATATGGAAGTTGATGCTTTTGTAGATCTATTAAACCTCGAAACAGATTGTAAATATATTTCTCTTAATTAGTGTTGATATTATTAGTTTTATAATTGTATGAGTCTACTTCGTGTTGCCTGCCTATACCGGGTTTCTACAACGGCTCAAGCCGATCATAATGATATCCCCATGCAGCGAGAGGCGTGTCAGGAATACGCACGGGAGCACGGGCTGTGGATCATCAAAGAATACCAGGAGCGCGGCATTTCGGCATTCAAGACCCCAGCCGAAGATCGAGACGCCCTGCAGAAGCTGCGCGAGGACGCGCTCGAGAAGCGTTTTGACATCCTGCTCGTATTTATGTTTGACAGAATCGGGCGTCGGAGTGATGAAACGCCTTTCGTTGTCGAATGGTTTATCAAGCACGGCATCCGCGTTATCAGTGTCAAAGAGGGCGAACAAATTCTGGACAGTCATACAGATCGGCTGCTCAATTACATTCGCTACTGGCAAGGTGAAGGCGAATCCAAAAACACCTCCCTGCGCATCCAGACACGGCTTCGTCAGATGCACCAGGAAGGCATTATACCGGTGGCCCTGTTACTTATGGATATCGCCTGGCCTACACCGGACGCCGAAACAAAAAGGGGAAGCCTGTTCAGGATCTTCAGGTTTGCGACGAAGAGGCCGCCATTGTCAAAGAGATTTTTGCCCGGACTGTTTCTGAACAAATCGGTACCACCACTCTTGCCAACGATTTGAACCAACGAGGCCTTCGTACACGGGCAGGCGCTAAATTCCAATGTCGGACAATTAAGAACATTCTGCAGAACCGCGCTTACCTTGGATACATAATAAAGCGGGACGTCGCCTCACCACATATTCCGATTTTGCAGATCATTGATGAGACCACTTTTGAAAAGGCAAACCAAATTCTTGCCAAGCGTTCTGTTGCTACAGTTCAGCGGCGCTCGATACCAAGAAAGGGAAAGCCAGCGTTACTTTCCGGCATTCTCTTTTGCGGCATCTGTGGCCATCGTCTTTCCACCAGCCGCCCGGCAGAAAACTCCCGGCGAAACAAAACTCAGTATGTCTGTCCTATCTGCCGGAAAGCACAGGTTGTTGAGCGCGGGCAATCCACCTATACAGCCGAAACCGTAGATTCTATGGTTCTGCGGCAGACTTCTACCCTGCTGGATCTGTTTACCGCACATTCAGAAGATTCTTTACGGAAAACCTTGGAGAAGAAGCGCAAAGTAGTAAGGCAGCGTTTACAGGAAGAAAAGGACCGCTTGGAATCGTCAAAGGCAGAACTCTCCAAGAGAGAAAACGAAGTGGTTCGCGTTCTGGATGGCAGAAGCAAATATACCGCCAAAGAACTGAGCGCTCTGATTCACGAACAGAATACAATTTGCAATCGCTTGTCCGGCTGGGTAGATCGGTTGAACGACCAAAATCAACAGCTGCAATACATTTCTCGAAATCTATCTTTCCTATACGCCACAGTCCTGAGCTGGAAACGTATATTACCCACTGCCGCAGAAGAGGAACAGCGCGAAATCTTGCGGGAGCTCTACCAGCGGGTTGAAATCCAGCGAGGCTACGCCATAAACCTTAACCTCACATCAAACTATTCTTTCTTCCTTTCCTGTACCGGGAAAACCAAGAAGAGCGTTTGCAGCGTCAAGCCGTAGGCGCTTTTCTCGTATTTACGTCATTTTTTGTTTTACAGTTTACCTTCACACCATTGACAGGAAAAATCATTTTCAAGTAATTTATCATCATAATAACGATATATTTTTTGCTTTTCGACAAAATGCGCTATTTTAGTGCATACAGCACAAGGTTAATCAGCAAAATTCTTCCATAGCATCGACTGCCAAACGCCAATTTTGACGTTGCAGCGAAAATAATGCCCCATAGCTCAGTTGGTTAGTGCATACAGCACAAGGTTAATCAGCAAAATTCTTCCATAGCATCGACTGCCAAGCACTGATTTTGACGTTGCAGCGAAAATATTGCCCCATAGCTCAGTTGGTTAGTGCATACAGCACAAGGTTAATCCGCAAAATTCTTCCATAGCATCGACTGCCAAGCACTGATTTTGACGTTGCAGCGAAAATATTGCCCCATAGCTCAGTTGGTTAGAGCACCTGACTGTTAATCAGGGTGTCGTCCGTTCAAGTCGGACTGGGGCAGCCAAATAGCGATAGAGTGTAACGCTCTATCGCTTTTCTTTTGTGCTGATTTACTTGTCGATTTCCATAGCTTCGTTGGCCTGCCGATTTTGGCAGGCCAACTGCTGTTCATCATGTATTTTACGCGAAAAATCTTGAAAATCACCTCGCGTCATGCGCTGATCGGTTCGGCTTTCCGCTTGCGGCCATTCTTCGCGGTTTGGCTGGCCTTGGCAGTCTTGCCTGCCTTTGGGCGAACCTTCGGCGGCAGTGTAATGCCGACCGCGGTGATCCCCTGCTTGCCCTTGACGTTCACGCTGTCGATGAACTGCTCGTAGTTCCAGTCCACCTCAAAGTGCAAATTGTACCCGCGATCCAGTTCAATGCGCTTGAAAAGCTGTGCAATGATGATCCGTTTCCGCGCCAAGCTCGCCATGCCAAACTCCATGCTCCAGCCTAAGAAGCGGTCGTAGTAGGTTTGTACGCCGTCGGCAATTTTCTTCTGGTCGGCCAGCTTTTGTTCCAGTTCGGCAGCGGTGTGGTTCAAGGCTTTGTGCTTCTGCGCGGCCTGTTCAATCAGCTTGCTCAGCATCTCGGCGGTGAACTGACTCTGTCCCATCAGGCAGCGGGAAACCTCCATTTCCAGTGCTTCCTGTGCTTTGGCGGCCTCGTCTGCCTGTTTGCGGGTGTCCGCCAACTGACGCTCCAAGTCTTTTACCTCGGCCAATACCCGCTTTTCGATGGATTCGTCCTTGGGGGTGTCCTGGATCGTGTTCAGCAGCATCCCTGTCACCCGCAGCACCAGATCATCCACGCGCTTGGCAACATAGGCTTTCTGCCCGCTGCACGCAATGCGGTGGTTCGCGCCCATGTAGCAGATGTACTCGGCATAGGGGCGCTTTGCCCCCTCTCCGGGGCTGCTGGACGTCATACGGCTGCCGCAGGCGGCGCAGTAGAGATTCCCGCCGAGCAGCACACCACTGCAATTTTGGCGCGGGATATTGCGCCACGCGGCGTTCTGCGTCTTGCGCTGTTCGGTAATCTCCTGTGCGGCGTTGAACAGGGCTTCGTCAATGATCTGCAGTTCGGGCAGGTGCGGTGAAGTAATGTCCTGGGTGATGAGATAGCCCAAATACTGGCGGTCGCGCAGGATTTTGTTTATGGTGGAGACATTGAATTGTGCCCCATGATGGGTGCGCACCCCGCGCGCCGAAAGTTCTGTTGCCAAAATAAATGAACCCGCTCCCTCGTACACTGTGCGCTCAAAAATCTCTTTCACCACGGCAGCTTCTTCAGGGCAAATCTCCAAGTCTTTTACCGGCTTGTCCTTTTTGTTTCGGCGGCCCTTTTCCACGGCGCGGTAGCCATATCGCGGCGTGCCGCCCGTGTACAGCCCCTCGCCGCGCATCTGGTCAAGGCGGGTTTTGATGCGCATGGATGTTTTGCGCGACTCGCCCTCGCTCTGCCAGTAACGAATGTAATTGATGAGCGAATCAGTATGGCTTTCAAACTTCTGCTCACCCTCTTTTACACTGAAAATGCGGATGCCCTGCTTGGCGAACCATTCGACTACAAACGGCGTTTCATCGTCGCGCCGGCCAAGGCGGTCGAACATGAATACGAGCAGCACGTCAAAGCGTTGGTTCATGGCGTCCTCGCGCAGCTCCTGGATGGCATCGCGGTCGTCGGCGGAAATCTTAAAGCCCGAAACGCCCTTTTCGCACAGTTCCTTGATGATATTCCACCCCTGCTGCTCGGCAAATTTGCGGCATTCGATTCGCTGCATGGGGATATCGTCATGGTCTACCTGCCCCTTGGTGGACACGCGATATAGGCATTCCACTCTCGTCATCTTGTTTCACCTCCATTGGGAAACGCCGAATAAATCCCGCCCTGCGGGCTTGGCACACGTCGCAGCGTCTATCGCACGTCATCCGCTGCGCCGCGCACCAGATTTAATCGTCGTTTCCCTCGTTTTACCACCCAACATATCATGAATCACGCTGTTTATCTATCACCAAACCCAACAACAAATCTGGCATATTACTGCCACTTTTTGACCCGTTCCGAGTAGGCTTCGGACAAAAGCGCAACCAGCTTGGCGCGGGTGTTTTCTGTGCTTTTCCCCGTGAATGTCAGCGTGACGATGCTTTCTCCGATTTGCAATTTGACGGTATTTTTACAAGTACTGATAGGACAGGTCGAATCATTCAAACGATCCATGGCACATCCCGCCCCTTTCTGGCGGCACGCTCAAGGAGTTTTTGCTCAATGTGCAGGTCATAATGTAAGGAATAGCGGATGTCACAGGCCACCGTAACAATTTTGGCGTTGTGATCCTGCATCCAGCAGAACAACAGGTACAGCCAAAAAGGGCTGCCATGCAGGCGGGAAAGGTCTTGGACATACAGCACGTTGGCCTCGCCCTTGCGAACCAATTTCAGCAAGCGAAGCAAACCGGGCTTTTTCAAACTGTTGCCGGGGCAATGCTCTATCGCAGCATCGACCACGATGCAGCCGTCCTCTCTGGCAGCGGCCAAAACGGAATTGTACTGGGTTTCCAGCACACCGACGTGTCGGTCTGCCGTGCGGGCGTAGACCACAGCGCGGTTCGGGGTGACAGGCAGAGGCGGAACTTTGATACAGCGCAGCGGAATAGGTTGTGATTCCGCTGCCGGCAGCGCGGGCAGTGTACAAAACAAGTTAAACATCGAAGTCCTCCCAATCGTCCAGGCTGATCGAATCATAGTTCGGCAGCACCATCCAGTGTCGACCATTTGGTTCCAGCCAGTGGCCGCTTTTGGCACAAAAGGTATGCACACCGGAGCGCAGCAGCGTGGAAAGCAAACACTCGATCTCCGCCGGACTGCAAAACAGATGCTCAGCGTCCACGATCAGCAGCACGTCGAACTCACCGTCGGCAGCGCTGCGCAAAAGCTCCTGCATACCGGGCCGCAGCGCAAGAGAAGCGGCTTCGGTACCGGCCTCGGCGAACACGGCCTCGCAGCAATACCAGCGCAGCCTGCGCGCCGCGCGCAAACATAAGAGCTGCTGCTGACGCATGGTTAAATCGGCGTTTTTGGTTTCCTGGATAAAATAAACAGCCCGCATAATCATTACCTCCGATGCTTGGGCAAAATAAAAGCGGCCCCTTGCAATTTCAATGCTGAATCGAAATTGCAGGGGCCGTTTCAGGCAAAAAAATATTCCGCGCCTTTCACGGCGCGGATAAAGTGCTCGACATCCTTGATGTCTTGGGTCATATTCATCTTGGGCAAAGCGTCCAGTGCAGCCCTGTGGTACCGCCCTCCGGGTGCAGCACGCGGGTCCAAAATGGCAACGGTGCAAGTATCGGTTTCAGTGCGGATGGCGCGGCCAAAGCCCTGCCGCAGCTTTTTCTGCATGGTCGGGATGACCTCGGCCTGGATATAGCTGTGCAGGTCGGGATACTTGGCCTTTTCCGCGTCGCTGACGGGGTCCGGCACCGGGAACGGCAGGCGGATGATAATCAGCAGCGACACACGGTCCCCCGGAAAATCCACGCCCTCCCAACACGGCCCTGCCGCGAACAGCACCGCGTTCGACAGTTGCTTGAACGCCTGCACGAACAACTGCCCGTTGCGGCGGGCAGTCAGCAAGGGGTACGCCACTCGCCCCTGCAACCTCTGCTGCACGCGGCCCATCTGGTCGTAGGACGTGAACAGCACCAGCGCGTGACCGTGACACACTTGCACCAGCTGTTCAATTTCCTGACTTAACCACTCTACCTCGTCAAACGGCGTACTGGTGCGTTTTGGAAAATATAAAATACAGTTGCGCTTGTAGTCAAACGGCGATTCAGCGCGGAAAGTTTGCGGGTTGTTCAGCCCTATACGCTGCACAGTATGTGTAAAATTCCCACCAGCGGACAGTGTGCCGGAGGTGAGGATGGCCGCTTGCCGAACACTCCACAGGGCTTTGTCCAGCCGGGCAGGCAGGTCACGACAGTCGGCGCAAAGGGTTGGTTTTCCGTCTGAATCGTATTGAATATACAGAATACAGTTCGAATTTTGCTCGATAAAAAGCTGCAAAACATCGGCACTTTCTCTCAGCCGGTGCAGCGGCCATGCGGGCAGCGGCTTGGCAGTACGGGTCACCGCTGCCTGCCGGAAAGCTGCCTGTGCGGACAAAAGTGCAGCATTTTGCACATTGCTCGGACAAAAGGCGACTGCTGCATTTACTATTTCATCTGCGCAAAACGCTGCTTGCAGTGCCGTTAATCGCTCCCGTAGCTGCTGTGCCGTGTGAGTGCAGTGGCTCTTTTCCAGCAGGCGGCACAAATTTTCGCCGTCCTGCACAGAAAAGCGCCTGCCGTACATCTGCGCCGCCGCTTCAGGCAGTTTGTGGGCCTCGTCAATGACGAGCGCCTGATAGTTTTTGAGCAGCCGCGGCCATTTCTCCTGCCTGTGCGTGGCGTCTGCCAACAGAAAATTGTGGTTACAAATTTGGATGGTAACGCGCCGTCCGTTGGCTTCTTCCAAATATTTTCGGTAGCGGCAGCTTCGCCGCGCCGAGCAGCTTTTTGGGCAATGCTCCGGCACACAAATCAGGCGGCGGTCAAAATTGGAAAGCCCCTCGGCCTGATCCAGATCCAAATTGCGGCTTACATTATATAGAGAGCGCATTTCGGCATCGTGCCCTTGGCCGCGCTGTTTAACCTGTGTTTTTCGCAGCTGCAAGCGCAGGTCGCAGGCAAAACGCTCCTTGCCTTTGCGCACCACCGCACAGATCGGTGCTTGAATGATATGCTCCTGCAGCAAAACCTGCGACAGAAACGGCAGATATTCCCGCAGGATGGCTTCCTGCAGGGTCACGCTGCTGGTGGAGATCACGACCGGCTCGACCAATGCCGCGGGACGCTGCTGCTGCCAGAGCACACAGGCCACCAGATAGGCCAGCGTTTTGCCGATGCCGACCCCGGCCTCACAGAGCAAAACTTCTTTGTTGAACAGGGCATCCAGCATGGCGTGGCAGAGGGCAATCTGCCCCTCGCGCACGGCCATGCCGTGGGCGGGCAGCAGATTGCGGAAAATATGTTCCGCCTGCCTGTGCGCCCGCCCGTACCCGCTTTCGTGGTTCATTTTTGCTTCTTTCCCCGTTGATGACAAACTAATACGGCGCAATGCAGAAAGTACACTGCGCCGCACGGATTTGGCATCAACGGTATGGTTGATTTTGCCGCGCTCTATTTGCCGCCCGCCCCCAAGCGCCGGGAACACGACAGGCGGGCTGCTGACAAACAGCCGCTCGCCGGCATTGCCAAGGTCTAACATTGCAACCAAGGCTCGGCCGCCCCGTCTGATGTGCGGGGCAACAGGCGTATCATTATGACTCCATCCAAGGTCGTGGCGAAACAGCGGATCATGGCTGCTTTTGGGGCAAGCGGAATCGCTCGGCACAAGGCAACTGCCCTGTGCGTTATGGCGTGCTTTCCAGTGTCGCTCGTTTGGGTGGGAACGTACCTGTCGTGCTGGATATGAAGTTGTCAAGGTTCCTGCGGCTGTCAGCCGCTATTTCCGAGCAAAGGTTTGGAGTATTTCCTGCAGCGGAACAACATCCTCTGCCGCTGCCGATGAAATTGCGTGCTGCAAAGCACGTTCCTGCAAGGGTGTCATATAGATCCGGTAGGGCTGCCAGTTCTGTTCAAAATACACTCCGCCGCCATACCGCCCGTATGCGGTCTCCAGTGGATAGTATCGGGCCAGATATGTAATATCTCGCTGGATCGTGTTGATGGAAACATCAAATTCTCCGGCAAGCTGACGCATTGTCGCATAACCGTTCAAGCTCAAATACTCAATCAGTCCTCTGCGCCGTGCGTCCGAATCTAAGCCCAATTCCTATCCCCCTTTCCTTTGCTCTGGGCATATCATAACAGGTAACTATACCAGCCCTTGGGGTGGTTAAAAAATATTTTCGTACATTTGTTGCTTGGCTTTTATGAAAGCGTGCGGATATTGCACTTTCGTGTTCCGTTTCGACCTCCGGTAGCACGCAAAAAGCCCTCATGCCAAAGGCATGAAGGCTTTTACAAGATTTTATTCCAAGGCATGGTCAACAATAGATTTTTCCAAAGCAAGTGGAATGGCACAAAAAGCGGCTAATGCTCAGTTCAAAAGCGCCTGCCGCTTTGTTGCTGCGTTGGCGGCGGCCCCGGTTGGTTTGTGCGTTGGGTGGGCTGACCGACCACAACTTCGGGTTGAGGTTACTTGTTAGGGGCCTTAGTCCTGTCCGCCGCAGGCTTTTTCTCCGGGCGGCGGGGCTGGTAAAACCATGTGTGGGGACATTCAGGACCGCCCTCCATGGCGCTTTGCAGCGTGTGCTGTACAATCTTTTTAGCAGTGGCATCGCAAAGGGTATCGAGTTTTTTCATGGTGTTCCTCCCATCATTGAATCACGGTTATTCCAAGCCCCATCCGTGCAAAAAGCACACATAGGGCAACGACACAAGCAGACGCAGAAAGGACGCCAAATGCCTGCGGCTGCACAAAAAACGCCATGCTGGAGATGACGGCATACACAGCCAAGCGTTTTTGCATACCGGTACACAATGCCTGCATTTCATTGCTGTCGAAATGAATGTTGATATCATTGACCGGTGCAGCAAGGCGAAGCATAAGCAATGAAAGAATAAGCAGCAGCGCGGCAACCGCAGGCGTCGCTTTTTCGCACGTCCAAAGTGCGGCCAGTTCACAGCACAGCGAGGAAAGCATACAGCCCAAGAACGTATGCAAGTGTAACCCGTTTGCCTTGCGGCGCAAGAACACAACGCCCCAATTCAGCAGTAAAACTTTCCACAGCGGCGCAATCAGGCAGCCGAGCGTAATCAGCACGGAAAAGCAAAGCAGCTGTTCGAGCTTGCACTCCACAAGGTAAGCGCACCACTCCGATTGTTCCGGCGAAATCAGCCTTCGGCGCAGCAGCTTTTCTGTCAGTTTGGCGGCCAGTTTTTGCATAGGATCATTTCCTTTCGGCTATAACACAGAAATACGCCAAAATTCGCCAAAGTTCAACTTTCATGTAGCGAAAAACGAGTTTTTGGTAGCAGAAGGCAAGTCGTTTTCCATCTCTATCGTAAAGGCAAAATAACCGTCCTCATAGGCCATATCGTAGAATGAATCATACTTTTTCAGTGCGGTTTTGACATTTTGAAGCCCAAACCCATGCAGGTCGGGCGGCTTTTTGGTCGTGGCAATGTAACCGTTTACGATTTCCACTGGCGGGGATGTATTGCGGAAAGACAGAAACAGCGTCCCCTCCAATAAAAGCTGGGCATAGATTTCCCTTTCGCCTGCAGGCAGCTTGAGGCACGCCTCAATGGCATTGTCCAACAAGTTGCCGATGATAATCACCAAATCCATGGGAGCGACTTTTGTGCCTGAAAGGTCGTTGACCTTAAAACGAATATCGATGTTGTTCTTTTTAGCCACCTGCGCTTTTTGATTCAGCAGTGCATCGATTGTAGAGTTATGTGTATTGGCGATCAGGATTCGGTCGGTTTGGTGCTCCCGCAGCGTTGCTATATAATCCTGCGCGTCTTTGATCTGCCTGTTTTCCAGATAGGAGGAAAGCGTTGCAAGATGCGCATTAAAATCATGCGTCAGTTTTCTTTGCGCTGCATAAGAGGCACTCAAAGCCTCAATGCTTTCCGCCTGCGTGCGTGCCCGTGCGGTGAGCGTCAGATTTTCCCCTTTGAGCCGTTCATCCTTTTCATTCCAGACAATCAGCACAAACGTCATTACATCGGAAAACAGCAATACAGCCGCAAAATAAAGCAAGAAAGCGCCGTTAATTTCGCCCTGATAATATCCGTTTTGCAATCGACCGGTCATTACAATCGAAACCAATGATATTATGGCCGGAATTGTAAATCTGTTTTGTGAACCATGGCTCTGAGGCTGATAGGGATGTGCTTTGCTAATGATAGCGCATCCACAAAGAATCAGCAGTTCATTGATCCAAATCAGCCAACCTCTTTCATGGTATTCAACCGCCAATCGGATTGCATCGTCCTGGAATATAAGTATTGCACCGACAACAAGGTTTTCAATACAGCAAGCCCACGAATAGAAAATGACCGTAACAGAAAGATATATCACTGGCCTTTCCCGAAACAAAAGAGCGTATAGCAGGGCATATCTTATTACGTTATACAGCGTCTGACGCCCCACACCGTCGCCTACGGCCCCACAAACGGAAAAAAGCTCGTTTGCCAAAAAACCGTTGCCTTCCATCAAAACACAGTACGCTGCAAAGCAAAGCCAGAACTTCCATCCCTCCAACCGGCGCGGCGAAAACGCACCGTACAGAAGAATCGCGCCCAAAAACGCAATAGCAGAAACAATCGCTACCGCAAGATGTTCGATCATTGCCGGTTCCTCCAACGCAGATATTTGGCCTTGATGCTCGAATACATTTTCTGGCTGACCGGCAATTCCGTTCCGTTTGTCAGAATCACCTTGTCATAATTCAGCTTTTGGATGTGCGCCATATTGACAAGATAACTGCGCTGTACCCGCAAAAAGCCGACTGGGGCCAGCTGCTTTTCGGTGTCCTCCATGCTAGCGTAAAAGTACCCGCGCGACCGCGTATCCGTCAGCGTAAACAGGCGCATCACGCGCTGCCGGCTTTCCATGTACAGGATGTCCTGATATTTAATGTGGAATTGCTCACCGTTTGCGCTGAATGTAATTTCATCGGCGGAATGCTGTAATTCTTCCAATGCCTTTTGGTAATAGCCGGGCAACTTTTCTTCCAGCTCACTTTTCAGCAAATAGCGAAAGGCCTGCACCTCGTACCCTTCCAGCGAATATTGCACATAGTTGGTGACGAAGATCAGAATCGTATCAAGGTTCAGACTGCGGATATGGTGCGCCAGCTCCAGCCCGCTGTATGCGCCCATATCGATATCCAAAAACGCAATATCGAACTGTCCCAATGCTTTGTCCGTCAAAGCAACAGGGTCGCAGCAGGTCGTTACAGCAGCGCTGCACCCGTCAACCGGCTGACTTTTACGCACCAGATCGGCCATTTTCTTGCAAAAGGCTGCGTCGTCATCGCAAACCAACACCTTGATTCCTGTCGGCATAGTCGTCGCCCCTTTCGGATGGAGTAGAATGTCTTGATTTTTTTCAAACATAATGCCGCACCCCCAAAATGTCAAGTGATTTTGCTGCTAAACGCCAAAATCACACCATAAGCGTATTGTGTACGAGAATAATACACTATTGGCGCATAGTCAAGTGGTAAAGCAAACTTACAAGGCTAAAGTGGGCGGTAGTGAACAATGGCGCATCGGTATATCGGCAAAAATATTTATGAGCTGCGCAAAAAGCGGGGCTGGTCGCAGAGCGATCTGGCGCACAAGCTGGATAAAAAGGCTTCAACAATTAGCAGCTATGAGACCGACAGCAAAACACCATCGGTTGATACGATCATTGCTATGTCGGAGCTGTTCGGCGTGTCCATCGACGAGCTGATTTATGGCGAGAACGCGGAAGTACTTTCGACAAAGCATCTGGCAGCGGAACAAAAGTGCGCTGTTGCGGACTTATTGCAGGGGTTAACACTGTACAACAACAGCAATGACAAAGACGGGTTTGCGCGGGCACGTTTGCTTTTGCAGGTCATAAAAGCGATGGGATTGTAAAAAGCAAACATCAAAATTTTTAAACAGGGCTGTACGCGGTTGCGTGCAGCCCTGCTTTTTTGGTAAAACTAGCCTTTTGCTACATAACACTCTTGAAATACTGCCGAAACGTGGCGAATGTGAAAGCTTTGTGGTATGGTGAAGTTGTTCCAAAGAACTACCCCACATCCAAGGCTCAGGCATCGGCGCGCAGATGCTGAACATATCCGCCCCGCAGCCAACCCGATACAACTCGGATACCACAAAACACTACAGTTAAGGAGGATTTCCATGAAAACCAAAAAGCGTTTTTTCACTCTGATGCTGGCGCTTGCGTTGGCCGTCTGCATGGCGGTTCCTGCGTTTGCTAGTAATGAGGATTCGAACTTTATGATTCCTATTGCAAGCAACTATACATGGGGCGCCAATGAGGTCAGCGTTCGCAAAAAGGACAATTCGACCAGTGCCTATGTCAACTACAATATCCCGACCAGCCCCAATCGGATTGTTGTCCGTATTGACGGCGCATCCGGCAGCGCTGGTCCTTGGTATGACTGTACCAGCGCGATTTATGGTACCTCAACATCTCGGCGCGTTGCGGCGGTAACCTTTGGGCAGAAGGGTTATGTCCGTCAGGATGTGTATGAACGGTTCGGCTCTAATGCCTGGGCCCGTATCATGGCGCGTAGTGCGGATGGGAGTTCTGGCAGGGCCAACGGCAGGTGGAGCCCCGACAGTGTTTGGGAAAGTGGTTGCATCGAATTTAATAACTAATCACTTTTTCTATGTCCCCTGCCGAGAAGCCATACATAAATGATACTCTTCGACAAAACCATCAGGTGGGTCGGCAGGGATTTGCTGCATATGCAAATTCCTGCCGACTTCATAAGTTGGAGGAATTGCAGCATGAGAAAAAGTACAAAGTGGTTTGTCTATGGTATCGCCATCCTCATAATCGCAGCAGCGATACTTTTTGTTTGGGTTTACCCTCAGCTGGATCGAAGCGCACAGCAAACGATCCGAGATATTCAGACAGGTGCACTCGCAGATGATACACAAACGGAATCGCCAACCGTTGACGACCATACGGAAGCCGACAATGGCGGTGTCCCGACGGCCGCACCGGAAGCCTTGGCCGTCGGCCTGCGCGGTGTTGGGGAAACCATTCATGACACAGAAACGATGGGGGAAGGTTCCCGTGACTATACGCTGAACCGGGTGGAGGTATACGACACGATAGAGGACTCTCCCATTTCTTTGTCCGAGTGTGTACCAAACACTTCCTATGACACCTATCAGACATGGAAGTTTATTCTGCTCGATATGAACGTGACAAACACTTCAGAATCTGAAATGGAACCCCGCACGGGTGAAGAATACCAATTTATGCTTGACCTCATCCCGCGAAATGAGGGTGATTCACAAATGCTTTATTTCAGTGCACACCCTGACAGCACAAATAGCGCTTCCGACTACAACAAGTTCAATTTGGCCCCTGGTGATACTTTGAATTTTCAGATTGGAATTTTTATTGAGCCATCCGCATGGGAGGAACAGTCTGTATACCTCCAAGTCGGTTATGACAATGCGTCCGGTGTTGGCTTTTCTTATTTCTCATGAAAATGGTGGTGGCGCAGATGTATAACTGTATCCGCATGGAGTTCCGCAAATGCTTTCACTCTCATAACTTTATCATTTCAATGGCAACCTGCGTTCTTCTCGCATTGAGCAGCGCATCCTATTGCTGCCAGGGATATTTGAATATACATGATGCTCTGGATCAATATTGTTTTGAAAACGGACATATGGTCTCTAACGAGTTGTTCCCTGTCTGGACTTCCTATAATTATTGGATTGGCGGTGAGTCGGAAACGCTTGCTTACTCTGCCTTCTACACGCTGCTTCCGCTATTTGCAATTCTTCCCCACTCGTTATCTTGTCTCCAGGAGAAAAAATCATCCTATGCCAACCAGATGATTGTGCGTGTCGGCCGTCAGCCTTACTATCTTTCCAAAGGGATCGTATGTTTTTCCGCAGCGTTTATCACGATTGTTATTCCACTCATCTTAAATTTTGCTGTCACGGCTGCTTTTATTCCAAGCACGGTCGCTCAAATCAACTACGAAATCTATAACCATGTATATTTTGGCGCTATGTGGGCGGATCTGTTCTATACCCATCCGGCGCTTTATGTTGCCCTGTACATTCTGCTGGATGGTTTGTTTGCCGGGTTGATTGCTTTGATCGGCTATGCGTTTTCTTTCTATATCACAAATCAATTTGCCGCAGCCGCTTTCCCGTTACTGCTTTTTTGGGGAATCGACTATCTTTCCGGCCTATTAGCCCGTGCAATTCCAGGGGCGAAATGGTCATACGAAATTTCGCCAATCGCATATCTTCATCCGGCAACTCTCCGCTATGATCCAAACGCAGCTATAATTCTTATAGAAGCTGTCATGCTGTTTTGTTCAGCAATCGCAATCATTTTCAAAAGGGGAGTATGGCATGAATAGAAGCAATCCCTTCCGTTTCGATTTAAGAAACGGCATCCGTTTTATCGCAAAGAAATTTCTGGTTTTGCCGCTTCTTGTGTCGCTTGTCTGTTTTGAATTCATGCTTCGCCTGAGAGAAACAGCTTCCCTCAATCATCAGTACGCAGGCGCACAGCCAACACTGGGGGATTTTGCCATGTATCTTTTTGGCGGCATGAAACCCTATATTCCGAATCCAGACGAACCATTCCTGTTTCCTGTTTCTTGGTTTCTGGTCTTTGGAATTTGCCTGTTTCTTACGCTTTATTATCCTGTGTATGATAGAGATACATTTGGGAAAATGGTCATCGTATATTCCGGCAGCCGCACAAAGTGGTGGACGGCCAAATGCGCCTGGATTATCGTTGCAACCTTCCTTTACTTTTTCCTGTGCTGGATCCTCCTCCTCATCAACTGCCTGCTGTACGGCGGTCAATTTACCCTTTCTGTTTCCCCTTATATGAGCGATATTTTTTTGTTAAGGGAAACCATACCGCCAGACCAGTGGAATGTATGCCATGTACTCCTGCTCATGCCTCCATTGATCGCATCTTCTTTCGGCATATTGCAAATGCTGCTAACGCTTTGGTTTCGCCCCATTATCTGTTTTTTGATATCAGCAATTCTTATGTTGGCATCGGCATACTTTTGCGTCCCTGTATTGATCCTCAACTATGCATTCTGCATTCGCAGCAATGAAATACTGGTGGATGGGTTTTCCTTTCCCTCCGGAATCGTATACGCGCTTGCTTTGTCCCTCCTTTGTATGTTCATTGGGCGACATCGCTTCCGAAACTTTGATCTTTACTGAGGGGGTCGTACCTTATGGATTTATTGCCAAGAATCGAAATTGACGGTGCATCTAAAACTATAGGGAACAGCGTTGTACTTGATCAGATTCAATTAACGGTTAAACCGGGAGAAATGATCGGTTTGCAGGGGGTTAACGGCTCCGGTAAAACAATGCTGCTGCGGCTAATTTCCGGTCTCATATATCCTACAAAGGGCCATGTCCTAATTGACGGCAAAATGTTAGGTTCCGACTTGGAGTTTCCTCCCAGCATCGGCTTTCTCATTGAAAATCCTACGTTTTTACCACAATACACGGGCGCTGAAAACTTACAGATGCTCTCGTCTCTTCATCAAATGATGCCCACTGCTCAAATCGAAAGCGTATTGCAGCGTGTTGGCCTCCATGACACAAAATATAAAAAATATTCACTTGGAATGAAGCAGCGGCTTGGCATCGCAGCGGCTGTTTTCGAACAACCCGATATTATTCTTTTAGATGAGCCAACCAATGCTCTTGATGAGAGCGGCATTACCATGCTGGAAAATGTGATTCAAGATGAAACTTCGCGTGGCGCGACTATTGTCATGGCAAGTCACGACATGAACTTTTTGCACCATTGCTGCAGCAAAATCTATACGATGCGGGCTGGCACACTGTCACTGTAAAGAGGTACTTTGCTATGGGAAAAAAGATTCGCTTAAAACGGAAAAGCACCATCGCTGTGTTGTCAATTCTTGCGTGTCTCGTCGGTTTGGCCTCCTGGATGGCGGCTTTTTACCATACCAATCATCTTCCGTATCAAATCCGTGACAAAATTTATCAGGCGGGTGATTTTGTTCCAGTTGGCAACAACTATTTTATTTCTCCGGATGAGAACCCTGACGGTTATAGTGTGCAAGTCAATGATGCAAAATTGCTGACTTATCAGCAGTTGTTTGAACAGTACAACTTGGATTATCATGAATATTCCAGACTGGATGAATATGGGAACGTGGAATCTAATTATGTATATGACATAGAACTCAATATTTCTAACACAGATAATACGACTGGGTATATTTTCTTTGGACGATATCTTTTGGTAGACAAATCCCTGACGCTTTTCTATAACAGCACAATTCAAGCTCTGGTATATCCCGAACTTGCAGATGTCGGCAGCCTTAAGCTGAAGCCCGGAGCCAACAAAACCCTTCATTTCTTTTTTACGCCGAGCACTGGTGCTGTCCAAAAAAGAGTAAGAAAAGTCGAGAAGATGCTTACGGAAGATGTTTTTTCACTCTGCGTCTCCGAATTTCCGGCTCGTCTGCTAATAGAAATCAAGTGATTGCATCATCGGATACCAAACGCTATGTTTTTCTGTGATGTGATTCGTACGCGAACGGTAGATATCCTCATCTGTTCGTTGCGAAGAAAGCTTCATCTTGAGAAGATCATTCGAACGGTTCCGACAGTTGGCTATATGTTGGGGCGACTGTGGCGCAAGTTGTACGGATGGTAATTCTGCCAACATGAACGCGAACGTGGCCACTGCAATCAGCCGCGCGACCGACGGTTGACGCTCCGTAACAGACAGAAGGCGGGCATTGGATTGCCTGCCTTCTGTCATTATGTATGTTGTTTTGCCGGCAATACCAAGCAAAAGGAAGCGCCGCCACCTGGCGTATCCTGTACGGTCAAAGAACCGTGCTGCAGGTTGGCCAATTCCGTGGCCACCGTCAGCCCCAATCCATAATGATGGGCGCTGTTTTCGACAGTTGCCGCACATTCATTTTCAGAAGTTTGCCGGTAGAAATAGGTAAACACCGCCTGTTTGGCATTGTCCGGTATGCCGGGGCCGTGGTCGATTACCCAAAACCGAACCTGGTTATGTTGGAAGTCTACCCGCAGCGCAACAGCGCTACCAGGAGAGGCGTAGGTGTGCGCATTGTCCAGCAAGATGGCCAAAATTTGCTGTAGCCGTTGCTCATCGGCCAAAACCATCGGCAATGGTGCGTCCGGCATCTCCAGCGCAAGCATTTGTTCCGCACGGGCCAGAACCGGCTGAAAGGTTTCGTAGGCGGTCATAGCGGCTTCCTCCGGCAAAACAGGTCGAAGCTGCAGTGTCCAATGCCCGGTGTTGCTGTTTGTCAAAACTAGCATATCGTCGATCAAACGTCCCATTTGGCGGGTCTGTTGCTGAATCAAATGGCATGGCTCCGCCAAATCTTGGCTTTTCTGTTTCAGAAGATCAGCCGACGTGGAAATCACAGCCAACGGCGTTTTCAATTCATGGCTGGCAGACGCCAGAAAGCGGATCTGCTCCGTTTGCGCCTGTTCAATCGGGCGTACAGCAAAACGGGCCAAGATGGCAGACATCAGGATAAGTGCGGCCCACCCCAACATAAAAGCGGCCGCATACACGGCCAGTAAGCGCAATACTTCGGCCGAATGGACTGTCACAGGTTGCATAACCAGTATATTGCGCCACTGAGTAGTGGACATCGCCTGCCCTTGCAGGAAGCACCGCCAATTTTGCCCTGCGGACTGTACCATGAAATTCCCACTTTGCGCTGCGGAAGAGTATAAGCCTCGCCCAATTGCAGATGCCTGCACAGATGCCAGTAGTTGTGTCAACGTTTCTTTTTGCAAGTCAGGGACGAAGGTCAGCAACGTGCCGCCGTCCACAACCGCCACGGCCAATTGATTCTGCCCGGCAAACTGCAACACAGTTTGGGTATCCACACCATAGGGCGAGGAGACATAGGCGGTTACAGTCTGACATTGGGAGAGAAATAGAGACTCGTCTGCATTGCTCATCTGACGACGGGCGGCCTGCCAGGCAACGGCGAAAGCAATCAGCAGAACCAGTCCGGTAACCAGCGCACAGAACGCAGTGATTCGGTATCGTGATTTCCTATAGATGGCTCCCCGTGTGGTGGATTTATAGCTCTCTTTCATAGGACAGTTGGTAGCCGGTGCCCCGGCTGTTTTGTATTTTCACGGCGGATTGCAGGTGCGCGAGCCGCTGCCGTGTCAGATGGATATAGGTGTCGATGACAGCATCGGTCACTTCCGCGTCCGGTCCCCAGATGCGGTTGAAGATTACGTTGCGAGTAATGGGCACTTCTGCATTTCGCAGCAGTAGTTCTATCAATTGGGCCAGCCGTTTGGGCAGGACTTCCTTCCCGGCGGGGCCGCTGAGCTGCCGCACGCTGGGGCGGTAGCTCAAGTCACCAAAACACAGCTCTCCGGGATCCTCAAGGGATACCGTGCGGCGCGACCAGATACGCAGCCGGGCCAGCAGTTCCTCCATGGCAAAGGGCTTGACGATATAATCATCTGCCCCCGCATCAAGACCGGTGACTTTATCGCCCAGGGTATCCAGCGCCGTCAACAGAAGAATCGGCACCGTGATACCAGCCGTGCGAGCTTCCCGTGTCAGTGTGATGCCATCTTTGCCGGGCAGCATTCTGTCAAGTAGGATCAGGTCGCTGCTGTTGTTGAGCATTTGAAACTCTGCCTCGTTTCCATTGCTGCAAGTTACGACCGTGTACCCCTCGTTTTGTAAAACGGAAGCAATGTTTCGGCACAGGGAAACGTTATCTTCCACAAGCAAAATTTTCATGCCCGCCTCCCGGATGCCTTGTCAAAAATTCAGGATAAATTTAGAGTGTGTTTGCTACAATCAGTTTAGAACAATTCAGGAAGGAAGTCAACAACCATGAAAACAATGCGCGCCAAGGCGTTGGCCTCTCTGCTGGCAGGGTTCGTCACGCTCGCTGGGTTTTCCGGCTGCCATGCATCTTCGGCAGCCATGTTTTCGGAATCGGCAACCATCAGCGCTTCTTCTGCTCCGCAGGACAGCGCGTCATCGACAACACAGATTCCGCAAACCAGTGAGGCGGGGACGTATGTGCAGGACGACATGACGGAACTGATGCCGCAGACCTATGCATATTTCACGGATTTGCGTCTCTCCGCGGATGGTGCTGTAGAAGTGGTGGGGCTGAGCCAGAGCGGCGGCGTACAACTTTTGCGCTGGACCGAGGATGTTTGGGAAACCGCCGTCGAATCCGGCCAGCCGACCGTGGCGAACGGAGCTTTGACCGTCGCGGCAGACGGCACGCTTTGGACCGTTTGCCGCGATGACAGCGGTGCCTACACCCTGCAGAGCGGTACGGACCCTGCCGCCATGCAAACCATTCCGGTCGAGGCTTTGTCGCAAGAGGAAGCGCTGCCAATCAGCCTGCGACTTGCAGCAGACGGAAAGATATTTTTGACCGCTCAAGTCGGGGAAACCACCGTCTTTGTGCTGGTCGATCCTGCCACCCGGCAGGCCACGACCGTGACGCCCGGTTTCTATGGCAGCCCGGCCTTTTATGCAGAGGGTTCCATCTATACGTTTGCGGCCGGAAGCACCAGCTTGTCTGTGCTCGATGCCACGAATGGCAGTGTATTGCAACAATACAGCTTGCCGTTGGCAGAGCCTTTGGCGCGGGCCAGCGCTGCCGCGATCCAACAAAACTGCCTGATTTGGGCAGACAGCAACGGTATCCATCAAATTGCCCTGAGTGGTACTTTACAGCAAAATCTGGCCGATAACCGCAGTTTTGCGCTTGCCAGCAGTTCCTTCATCGTACAGCAGATCGTGTTGGACGGACAGGGAAATTACTGGGTCAGTGGCGTAAATGCCGGCGGTCAGGCACAAATATACCGGTACCGGTATGATACCCAGGCGGCCGTCGCGTCCGGCGGCGAACTGGTGGTTTGGGCCATGGAGGATAGCCTTTTGCTACGTGAGACCGTCAATACATACGCATCTGAACACCCGGAACAGACGGTCACTGTGGAATATGGTCAAGACAGTCTGGACAATGGGATGACAGTGGACGATGTGATCCGCACCCTCAACGTAGAGATCTTTGCCGGTGAGGGACCGGATGTACTTGTGCTGGACGGTCTGCCCGTAGAATCTTACATTCGTCAGGGAATCCTCGCAGATTTAAGCAATATCGATACCAGCAACTGCTACGAAAACATTGTACATTGCTATGCCGATGAATCCGGCTGTTGGGCGCTGCCGCTGCTGTTCCGCCCCAGCCTGGTTTATTGCCAGTCTGAGGAAAACAAAGCACGGTTGTCTGAGGCCCAAAATTTGACCGATTTGCAGGATCTCCTGTGTGTCAAATCAAACTTTCATTATGATGGGTACTACAACCTGTTCAGCGAGTTATACCCGGCGGCCAGCGCGTCGATCTTTGCTGTCGAAGGCGAAGGTGTGAACGAGGATGCTCTGCGAGAGTTTTTGTCTGTCACCAAAGCGGTTGTTGATGCGCAGCAGATCAGCGCGGAATATGATCCGCTTTTTGGGGACGGGGAGGATACCGCCAGCGGGGATGACGGCCAGCACCTGGCTGTGGATATTCCTGTCAGTATGAACTGGTATGGCCGGGCGCAGGATCCGGCTGACTGCGCGGCAGGCAACCCCAGCGACTATCTGCTGACCTATATCTACATGGTCAGCGAAACCGGGAGCGTCCCGGCTCTGATTCGCCCCTTGCCGGGTGATGTGTTTACACCGGTGATGACAATGGGCGTATTGAATACATCTGACCAGGTAGACGCCGGCGTGGCGTTTGTTGGAACCATGTTGGATTGCGAAACGGAAGACCTGGCTGGCCGAGGCAGTTTCAATGGTTACTTTGTGCGTCAAGGCGTCCAACTTGCCAAAGTCAGCCAGCGTAATGATGGTACCGACGGTAACCCTACGCCGTCTGAATTGAATCTGGATGCCGTGATGGCCCAACTGACCACACCGTCGAACACGGATTTGAGTTTGAGGGAACTTGTCTATGAGAACGCGGCTCAACTGTATACGGGCGCGCAGGACTTGGAAACGACGGTGGCCAACATCCTGCAGCGAACGGACTTGTACTATGCAGAGCAACAGTAACCGGGACCGCAACTGCTGTACGGCCACCCAACGGGAAACTCGTGCGGCCTGGTTGTTCCTGCTGCCCAGCTTGACTGGCGTTGTTCTGTTTGTTTTGCTGCCCTTTGCTGAGACGGTACGGCGCAGTCTGTTTGACACGATGGGAACTGCCTGGGTCGGCTTGAGCAATTACCGCTCTGTCATACAGAACGGTGCCTTCCAATTGGCCGTACACAATACGGCGCGCTTTTTGGGGATTTGCCTGCCGATTCTTCTTTCAGGCAGCCTGGTACTGGCGCTCGTGCTCCACAGCCGTCCGCTGCGGCAAACACGGGCTGCCCGCATCTTCAAAACCACCTTTTTGCTGCCTATTGCGATTCCTGTGGCCAGCATTGTGCTGTTGTGGCAAACCTTGTTTGCCCGGCAGGGGTTGTGCAACGGTTGGTTGACCTGCCTGGGGGTGCAGCCTATAGATTTTATGGGGACAGGTACAGCGTTCTGGGTTTTGACCGGCACCTATCTGTGGAAAAATTGCGGGTATACAAGCATTCTTTGGACGGCCGGGCTGGAAGCGATTCCGGTCGATCAGTATGAAGCAGCCCGCGTCGATGGTGCAGGGACATGGCAGCAGTTCTGGCATATCACCTGGCCTGAGCTCCAGTCAACTTTAGCCCTGACCTTGATTTTGAGCCTGCTGAATGCCTTCAAGGTTTTCCGCGAGGCCTACCTGGTGGCAGGACGCTATCCGCAGCAGAGCATCTATCTGTTGCAGCATTTGTTCAACAACTGGTTTTTAAGTCTGGACCTGCCGCGCCTTGCTGCTGCCGCCGTGTTGGTTGCGCTGGTGTTGTTGGTTGTGATTTTGGGATTATTGAAATGGTGGGACCACTGTGCGAAAGATGAGTAGGGTTCACAAACCGCACCGCTGGCAATGGCTCTGGCTGATACCGGCGGCGCTGCTGGTATGGTGGCCACTCTGGTTTCTCTTTATGGGCGCGCTGATGTCCCAGGAAGAATTGCGCTTGACAATTGGCCCGGCCCTAGGGCTGGGCACCGGATATACCGTCTGGCACCTGTTGCCAGACTGGCCGACGCTCGAACCGTTGCTGACCCTGCTGTTGGATACGCCGCCGTTTTTTGTCATGTTCTGGAACAGCATCGGCCAGTCTGTAGCCCAGGTGGCCGGGAACCTGCTGGTGGGCGCGCCTGCCGCTTGGGCAATCAGCCGGCTTCGCTTTCGCGGGCGCAGTATGGTTCGGGGGCTTTACATCGTTCTGATGCTATTGCCCTTCCAGGTAACCATGGTGCCCAGCTATCTGGTATTGCGCCAATTTGGCCTGCTGGACACGCCGTGGGCCATCATTTTACCGGGCATCTTTTCTACATTTCCGGTATTTATCATGGAGCGCGGCTTTGACACGATTCCGAGAGAAGTCTTGGAGTCCGCTTCGATCGATGGTGCAAATCAATGGCAGCGTTTTTGGCGCATCGGGATTCCATTGGGGATTCCCGGTCTTATATCCGCCCTGACGCTGGGATTTTTGGATGCCTGGAACGCCATAGAACAACCGATGACTTTTTTGGAATCTCCACAATATTGGCCACTGTCCCTCTTCTTTACCGACCCGGCCAATCTGGATACAAAACAACTGGGTCTCGCGATGGCTGCTAGTCTGTGGATGTTGCTCCCTTCGATTCTGGTCTTCCGCTTCGGGCAAACATACCTGGAAGCAGGCTTGACAAAAGGGGCTGTGAAAGGATGAACTCTTTGGACGTGATACATAAACTCAGACAGCGGTTGCACGCTACTGCCGCTGCCAAACCCAACCAGTGGCATACCGGTGTTGCCATGCTGCGCTTTCTTGCGCTCATGCTTTTGTTGACTTTGTTGGTGCGCGGAACCGCGGCCACCACGCTTCCAGTCGTCTCGGTGACCGCCCCGTACCAGGGTGTAGTTACGCAGAGCTTTACGGTTTCCGGTCAAATATCCCCCGGAATTGGAACTCCGCTGACCATCCCGGAAGGTCTTTTGGTCGAACAGATTTTCGTCCAACCGGGCGATCAGGTGACAGAAGAGCAAACGCTGGCACTCTTGTCTTTGGACGATGTGCGCGCGGAAATCGAACAGGTACAGGCGTCCATGCAGCAGCATCAAGTACAGGCCAACCAGCTTCTGGCAGGGCAGGCGGCCGATCCGTTTGCCTGGCAGCAGGCGCAGCAACAGCTGGATCGAGCGTATGCAGACTATCAACAGGCAGCAGCGGAAGGCGAGGCGGATGTTTCGCAGGCACAGAATGTGCTGGATGCTGCCCACCAGGTTTTGGCAGAGGTAGAAGGCCGGAAACCGCAACGCCCTTACGAGGACGGCTTTTGGGAGATGGCAACGCCGGAACAAGCACAGACGGAACAGGATTACGCGGACTGGGAAGCGGAATACGCGACCGCGCAGGCGGCTGTGCAGCAGGCACAGGCGGATTTGGAAGCAGCACAAGAGGCCGCGGACAATGCAACGGAGGCGGCGCTGTCCGCCGCGCAAAACGCAGAGGATTCGCGTAATAGCGCCCAGCACAATTACGCAAAGGAAACGGAAGAACTGGCTAAGTCAAACCAAATTGATCAAGCGGGCGCTCAGGTTTTGCTAGCCCAGATTCGGCAGGAAGATCAAACCTTGAAATCTCTCGAAGCCCTGCAAGCAGCAGGCGGAGCTTTTTTGGCCCCATCAGATGGCATTGTAACCGAGATGGCACTTACAGTCGGAGCAGATACGCCAGCAGTAGCGGGACTGCTGGCAGCAAACGAACAAGAATATGCGGTCACTGCCTCCTTGACAGCGGAACAAGCAAGCCTGTTGAAGGCGGGCGGTACGATTTCGGTGATGCAGGAACAAAATACCGGAACAGCCACATTGGAACAAGTCAATGATGATCTCGCCCAATTCACAGTGTCTGGTACACAGTGGAAAACGGGGGCAGCGGATATAACCGTTACGACTATGGGCGGAACGACAGGGCTTTGCCTGCCAGCCACCGCAGTCAACAGCGATAACGCCGGGAATTTTGTGTACCTGGTGGAAACTAAAAATACCGTGCTGGGCGTCCAAAGCGTGCTGGTCCGGCTGGGGGTTACCGTAGAAGAACGTGGCGATGGTGTAGTACGTATTTCGGGCGCTTTGAGCGGGCAGGAACAGATTGTCAGTGCAAGCAGCAAACCACTTTCCGCAGGAACAGAGGTGAGAATCGATGAGTAGGCGGCTGATGTCACTGATCTGCCTGGGTATGTATTGCCTTTGCCTCTGGCTGGCTGTGCAGACTGTCGAGAAGGTTAGACAAATCAGCCCAGGCGTCAGTTTGCGCTACGCGCAGGCGTTGACCGGCGAACAGGTAAAAAAAGCGCAGACTTATATAAAAAGTAGTCAAAACATAGATGGGCTGATGGTAACTTTCTGGGAAGAAACCCAGGTGGCGGTGCGCTCCCCTGTAAGCACACGGACCTGCACGGATGTTTGCAGTATCGGTTTCTGCGGAACGGCCCATGATGCATACGGAGCAAGCTATGTGGTGGGAACTGCACCCGGCAGTGGCGACACCAGCCAGTGCGCTGTCAGTACGGCGCTGGCATGGCAGCTTTTTGGAAGTACAGACATATTGGAGCAAGCGCTTACGCTGGACCCGGATACAGAGGATGCCCGGACTTACCGGGTGTGCGGTGTCTTTGTATCGGAAACAGAGCAGATCCTTTATGGTGTTGAAACCACCGCTGCATTCCAACTTCTTGAATTGACCCATGTTTCTAGAGATAATCCGGGCCAAAGCGTTCAGCAGCTTTTGGCTGCCGCCGGTCTGGCTCAACCGGACCAAATCCTATATGATGCCGCCCTCGCCTGGGTTCTGTCAGCGTTGATTGGAATACCCGAATTACTTCTTCTGCTTTGCGCCGGTTGTCGTCTGCTTCGCTTATTCCGCAATAAATCTCTGAGAGAAGTTATAGGGTTCGGGATTGCACTGCTGCTTGTTTGCTTACTTCCGACCTGTTTGGCTTCGCTGCCCGGATGGATGATTCCCAATCAATGGGGAAGTATGGCGGCGTGGCATTCGCTTTTGTCTGCCGCAGGTGACCGGTTGACGGAATGGTTTGCCTTGTGCCCAACTGCACGGGATGTGCAATTAAAAGGCGAAGCAGCACAAGTGGTTGTGTTTACCTGCGGGAGTCTGGTGTTCGCTGTGGCTGCTTGTTTGAGTTGGGGTTCTTCCGTTAAGACAAAAGGGAAACGCTCCTTGTGCCCGTATGACAACCACGCGACGTTAAACTTATAAGATGGGATTTGCCTCATTTTTTATGAATAAAAACGCATGGCATCCACACGCTCTCCGTTTTCTCTTACCTCAAAATGCAGGTGGTTGCCCGTGGCGCGGCCGGTGTGGCCGACGTAGGCGATCACCTGCCCGGCCTGTACCTGCTGGCCTTGGGTGACGCAGACCTGGCAGCAATGGGCATAAAGGGTTTGCAGGCCGCTGCCGTGGTCGATCTGGACATAGTAGCCGTAGCTGCCGCCCCAGCTGTCGAGGGCGTTGGCCACCGTGACTGTTCCGTCCGCGGCGGCAAGGATTGGTGTGCCTTCGGGCGCGGCAATGTCGGTGCCATCGTGGTAGCTGGTTTCTCCGGTCAGCGGGTCGGTGCGGTAGCCGAATGGCGAGGTGATGCTGCCGGGAATCGGCAGCGGCCATTGCAGGGAGCCGGTCGGGGTGCGGGTTGTGTCCGGCGTTAAAATTTCACTGTCGCCCGCCGCAAAACCGCCGAGCAGTTCGGCCCACAGCGTTTCATATTTCGGGTCTTGCAGCAGGGTCAGGTATTCGGCTTGGCGAGCGGTGAAGTTGTAGGCGGTTTGCATTTCCTCCGGCGTTTTGTGTGTCAGGTGAATGGTGAGGACGGTTTGGGTGATCGTGGTGGTATCGGCCTCGTTGCTTTCCTGAGATCTCGCGCCGCTATCGTTGGCCGTGCTTTCGGATGCCGTATCACGGCTTGCTTCTGTGTTGGCGTTCTGTGCGGACACTTCCACGGTTTCCTCGCGGGTCGTATAGCTGACTTCATTCATATCCCATAGGATTTCGCGCAGCTCATCCAAGCGTGCCTCATCCAGCGCCGCTATCGGTGCGCCGTCCGCAGCGCCGGACACGCGGGACGAAAAGACCGCCAAGACATCTTGCCAGCGGATATAATAGACACCGTCGTTGGTCTCGATCTCCTGACGGTCGTGGGGTACGGTATCGGAAATGTGCTCCAGCTCGTCACGGTATTCCCCGGTTAGCTGCTCCACAGCCTGCTGCACTGTGATCGAATTTTCATCCGGCGCTTCGGCGGCAAAGAAAATGCCGTAGGCCGAACCGGCGATGAACGCCACAAGGCAAATTATAACGATAATTGCTGTGGCCGCGCTCATGCCAGCCACGATTGCCGCCGTCAGCGTGCGCAGCGCCGCCAAGAAATGCCGAATTGCCGCGCGCACGGCCTTAACTGCCTTGCGTGTCTGCTTGGAAGCGTTCTTGGCAGCCTGCCGTGTCCGTTGGGCCATCTGCTGGGCTTTTTGTTGGGCGACCTGCTCTGCCTGCACGGTGCTGGCGGCGGTTCGAATTTGCTTTCGGTCGCGGCTCACGCCGCGGATTTCATGCGGAGCAGTTTTTATATCGTGCGGTTTTTCTTTGACGGACAGCCGATTCGATTTTATGTTGCGGTCAGATGTTTGTTTTGCAGAATCACTTATGCGAGAATGATTCGCGCTTGGATTTTCTTTGCCAGACGGTACGCTACACTCCCGTGGCTCTGTAAGGTTGCTGCTTACTTGGCCGCCGTCCGGTGCCTGTAGCTCAGAAAAAGACTGCTGGCCCGTCTGCTCCTGCCGTTCAACGCTCTGCTCCATATGCCGCTGCCCGGCGCGTTTCTTGGCCAGTTCACGGCCTTTGTGAACAGCTACTTTTGCAGAGCTTTTGCCCACGCTCTGCAAAGCGTCGGAAACTTTTTCGCCAGTTTGATTGGCTTCGGAATATTGTCCTCCCTGCTGCCCGTCGGCTGTACTCTCTATTTCAGTTCGACCTTTTTCTTTGCTTCGCAGCCACAGCTGGCGCATGGCCTCTTTCGGTATCTGCGCTGCCGCCCGCTGGCGCGGGGTAGTGTTTTCTGATTTTGTCCTTATATCTTCCATTTTCACCACCGTCACAAAAGATTCAAAAAATGTTGTGCGTTTGTTCAAATTGCTTTTATGCCTTTGACACAAGCGCGGTGTATCCTATAGATGTAATCAAAAGGCGGGCAGCGCCCGCAACACCTACTGCGCCTTCGGCCATGTGAGGGCAATCGCCCGGCCAAGGCCAGACAACCCATAAGGCTTCGGCCATTATATAAATTTGGCGGCTGTGCGAAACGCACAGCCGTCTTTTGTGTGGGCGGGCTTCTGTTCCTGCAAGGCATAGGTTATTCTTTCAGCCGCTCATCCGGCTTGGTCGTCATCAGGCGGTAGAGCTTGGTGTCGGTCGGGAAGCTGTTCGTGAACGGCACAAGATTGCCTGCGCAGCGGATCAGACCGCAGCCGGCCGGTACGTTCGTGATGTACCCCAACTGCGTGTCCGAGATGTTCAGCAGCTTTGCCAACTCCCCGCGGTCGGTCGCGCTCTGGTTCAGCATGATGAGAAATTCCGAGTTTGCCAGCATCAGCCGCGCCGTATCGGAGCGCAGCAGCTCATCCACGTTCTGCGTCAGGCCGGTGATCAGACCGTTATATTTGCGGATACGCTTCCAGAGTTTGTAGAAAAAGTTGGAGCTGTACTCGTAACGGAACAGCAGGTAAAACTCATCGCAGACGATCCAGGTGCGCCGGCCGGCTTTCCAGTTCTGGATGACGCGGTTGTAGATGGCATCCAGCGTTACCAACATTCCCAGGGGCATCAGCTGTTCGCCCAGCTCTCGGATGTCATAGTCGATGATTCGCGCCCTGGTATTCACGTTGGTGTGCCGCGCAAAGGTGTTGAGTGTGCCCGTGATAAACAGTTCGCTCGAAAGCGCCAACCCCTGCGCCTCGGTCTCCGGCTGCATTTTCAGCAGGCGGTAAAAGTCTTTCAGCGTCGGGGGTGTGCCGGTGCAGCCGCGGTCAAGGTAGGGCTTGTACAAAAGTTCCGTGCAGCGACCCAAAATCGACTTTTCGGCGGCGGTCAGGCTGCCCGCCAGCTGCTCAAACAGCGAAAGCACAAACTCGCTTTTCGCAATGATCGGGTTGCGGTCGTCGCCGTACTCCTTGTCCATATCCAGCGCGTTGATGTGCGTGTCGGATGCGGCGGAGATTTGAATGACTTCGCCGCCGAGGGCACGGGTCAGGTGACCGAACTCACTTTCGGGATCAAGGATGAGAATATCATCCTCGGTCGCCAGCGCGATCTGCACGATTTCCTCTTTTGCAGACATGGACTTGCCGGAACCGGAAACACCCAAGCGGAACGAATTGCCGTTGAGCAGAAGCCGCCGATCCGCCACGATTCGGTTTTTGCTCACAGCGTTCTGCCCGTAGTAAATGCCGCCCGCCTGCATGATCTCCTGCGCGCGGAACGGAATCAGCACGGCGGTGCTTTCGGTCGTCAGTGTGCGCAGCGCTTGGATGCGCCGCACACCGTAGGGCAGCACGGTGTCCAGCCCGTCGCGCTGCTGCCAGCGCAGCGTAGAAAGCTGACACAGATGCTTGCGCCCGACCGAGAGCAGCGTTTCGGTGTCGCTGTCGAGTTGGCGCTTGCTGTCGGCCAGATGCACCAGCGTGACAAGGCCAAACATCATGCGCTGGTCGCGGGTGGTCAAATCGTCCAGCATTTCTTTGGTTTCCTTGCGCTGCAGTTCCATGTCATATGGGATCGCGGCGGAAAAGTTGTTGTTGGCGTTCTGGCGGCGCTGCCAATTGGCGGCGTTCGTTTCCACACCCAGCAGCGTATTTTGCAGCTGACGGGCGGCCTCGTCGGTCGGCACGGGCAGGATGTCGATGGACAGCATCAGGTCGCGGTCAAGGTCGCATAGCTCTGACACAAAGCTGTCTTTCAGATAACTGGCGAAATCCTGCAAATAGAGCACACGCCCAAATCGGCCGTCGATTTTGAAATGGTCGGCGGCAAACTCCATGCTGTCGGGGCAGAGCCAGTCCTTGAAATGCTGCCCGCGCTTGGCCTTTTCCGCGATGTTAAACTCAAAGGCAGGCTCCTGCCCGGCTTTGAAGAAGTCGCGGAAAATGCGCAGACGGTCGTTCACAGGCAGTTCCGTTGCCACCGAGGACAGCGCCGCAAAATGTGTGACGAGATCGGTGCCGACCCGCGCAAAATAGGCGCGGGCCTCGTCAATGCTGCGCTTCACCACACTCACGGTTAGATAGCGTTCCCGCACGATGCTGTTGCCGCCCGTCGCCTGTGCAAGTAGCATTTCATTAAACTCGCGACGGTATTCGTCCAGCGCATCGCCTTTCATTGGCAGAAGAACCGAGCGCTCAAACTCTGCCTTATTGACACGGCGGTTACACAGCGTGATTTTGGCTGATGCGCCGGAGTCCAAAGCGTTGAGCAGCTCGGAGTAATCCAGGAACATCGCTGTTTTGTCGTCCTTGCCTGCAATGGCATAGTTGATGTCGGTAAACGACCACGTCTTTGAATATTGATTTCCGCACAAAAAAATCCCATCCGACCAGATACGGCGGATGGGAATGGCGTCCTGCACCGAGCGCGGCACGCGAAACTTCACGCGCTCCTGTTGCTGCGCCTTGGCAAGCGTTTTGATCATGCGCGGCGCTCCTGATTTTTATGGTGCTGTTTGTCCACGGGCTTCCCTCGCTTTCTCTTTTTGCATTGCTTTTTCTTTCGCAGTCCCGCCTGCATGGCAGGCTGCATGGCGGTGTAATAGTAGCTGTCCGAGCGGAACACCAGCCGTTTGAGGCACAGCAACTCTGACTTGCACCAGGCCCACAGCAGCTGCTCTGCCGTCATGCCGTGGTAGGTAAAAAATCCGCAGACGGCAAACGGCGCGGCCGCCAAAATACACACCCAACCGATTTCTTCCGTACCCAACACCGGCTGCAGCAGAAAGTACATCGCAACAGCTACACCCACTGCGAACATGGAGCAGACAAACTGCCGCGTGTTCAGCCCAAAGAAAATCGTTTCATGGTATTCGCGGACTTCTTTTGGTATTTTGATCTCCATACTGGCACCTCACAATCCCATAATTTCTTTCACGATCCTGTCGCAGCCCTTGATCGCGCCGACCAGCACCAGCAGGTTGAACGTCAGCTCTGCCACATACGTCCACACAGCGGTCACGACCGATGCGGAGGTATCCACGCTCGGCGGGCTGGCGGCCAGTGCCGAAAAGATCACACACGACAGCGCGATTACCAGGCCCTGCAAACACACCCCGGCATAGCTGCGGATGAAGTTCTTGCCGACGTTGGCGGTTGGTTCCCCCGCAAAGGTTGCCAGCGGGATCGGTGCGATGGCGGCATACATCCACAGGCTAAACATTCGGCCGTAGACGGTCAGGATCATAACGAACGAAAGCACCGTGATCAGCAGCCCGCCGATCAATGTGACGGCCCACAGCGGGATCGAATCCCAGAAGCCCACGTTGTTGATGGCGTCCACAAGTTCCTGCGGCAGCGTGGTGCTGTTCATGCCCGATGTTCCCGACTGCGTAATTACCGTGGACACCGTGCCCTGCACGATGGAAAACACTGCCTGCATGAGCTCCAGCCCATAGGTCACAGCGGCCTTGGCCAGCGCGAAGCGGATAAACAGCTTGAGAGCGTGTTCGGGGCGTTTCACTTCCACAAAGCTGCCGCAGGTCTTTACCACACCGATGGCGAAAAACAGCACGAGCAGCCCGTACCCGATGGCCTGCAGCGCGCCGTGGATACCGACCATGACCGACCACACCTGCCCGCCGCGAAAGGTCTGTGGGCTTTCGGTCAACAGCTGCCAGATCTCGGCCAGTTTGCCGTTCCAGGTGTTGAGGGCGGCGTTGAGGTTGTCTACGATCCAGCTATCGCCCACATGGCATCACCCCCTTGGTTTTGGTTCTACAATGCGTTGGCGCGATTTTATGCCCCCGTGCCCATGATCAAGTCCAAGATTTCTTTTGCAAACGTAATGACCAGCCCGCCCGCAAGCGTGAGAAATCCCTGACTGCGCTGGCTGGGGTCGTGGCTTTGCAGAGAAAGACCAACCTGCACAATGCCCCAGCCGAGCAAAATCAGCCCGATGGCGCGGATCAGGGAAAAGATAAAGGTTGACAGGTTGTTCACGACCGTCAGCGGGTCGCCGTCTGCAAAAGCAGGCAGGGCAAAACAAACGCCGCAGACGAGGGCGGCGTATAGGCAAAAGAAATGCCGCGCACGATTGGGTGCGCGGCGGGTGGCATTGATGCAATTTTTTTCATTCTTTTTGCAAAGCATTGGCATTTACCTCCGGTTTCTGTAAATCAAATTTGTTTGTAAATTCTGTTGGGCGGACACTTTTGGCTTATCCTCAAAATCATCCATGTCCAGCAGTTCATATTGCTCCGGCTGACCGGGCAGGTCGTTCGCGGCTCCGGCAGCGGCGGTGTAATCATACGGCGATGCACCGCCGTCCTCGGTGAAGCGGATGTTCGGGTGCCGCAGCAGATCGTATTTGTCATCCAGAATCGGGCGCTCCCCGCGCACAAACAAAATTGCCTTGTCATCCCCCAGCAGCCGCACCTCATCCGGCTTGAGCAGTTCGCGTCCGCTTGTCTGCCGGTTCACGCTGTAGCTGCCGTTGCGGCCGCGGCTTCGGTTGTAGGACGCGATCGAGATCGTTTCCTTGCCGATCAGCTCCGAAACATACTTGTGCGTGCCCTGCTCGTTGCCGCCCAAGTACAAAAATTCGTCGCACAGACCGACCAGCGACTCCCAGTCGTTTTTGTACATGGCCTTGAGCTGCGCCATGTTCTGCGCGATGATCGAGCAGAAAATACCGCGCGAACGCATGGTCGCCAGCGCAGACAAAAAACTGTCCTTGGGCAGAGAAATGTTCGGGAATTCGTCGATCAGCAGATGCACCGGCACGGGCAGCCGTCCCCTGTGGACGCGGTCAGCCTGACGGTAGATCGTCTGAATGAGCTGGCTGTAAATCATGCCGACCAGATAGTTGAGCGATTTGTCCGAATCAGGGATGCAGCAGAACAGCGCAATCTTGCGTTCTCCGAGTTCTTCCAGATGCAGTTCGTCGGCCATAGTCAGCCGTGCGATCTGCGGCAGATTGAATGCCGCCAGCCGAACGCCAACGCTGACCAGAATCGAACGCGCCGTCTTGCCCGCTGCCTGCTTGAAAATACGGTACTGTTTGCAGGCAATGCTGTCCGGCTCGCGCATTTCCAGGCGTTCAAACAAAATGTCCAACGGTGATTGGTAGTCGGCGTCATCCTCACGCACCTCGGCGGCTGCGATCATCTCCATGACCATGGCGAAGTTTTGCTCGTCGGCGGGCGCTTCGTGGATCAGGTAGAGCATAAGTGCCTGCAGCAGAGCGGTTTCGGCCTTCGACCAAAACGGGTCATTTTCATGCGCGTTCGGCGGCGTGGTGTTCTGGATGAGGTCAGCAATAAGCTGCAAAACGTCCTTATCGCTCTGCACATAGCAGAACGGGTTGTAGCAGAACGAGGCGGACGGGTCGATCAGGTCAAACACACGCACCTCATAGCCTTGGGCAAGCAAGAACGCGCCTGTCTTTCGCAGGATCTCGGCTTTCGGGTCTGTGATGACCATGGAGCAGCCCGCCTGCAGCACATTCGGCACGGCATAGGTGCGGGTCTTGCCAGCACCACTGCCGCCGATGACCAGCACGTTGGTGTTATGCTTATGCTTGTAGCCGTCCACGCCGATTTGGAAGTGCTTGGTCAGCAGCAGGTTGGTGCCGTGCTTGTCTCTATATTTTCGATTCAGCGCGGACACATCGCCCCAGCAGGCGGAGCCATGCTCCGCGCCGGGGCGTGTGTTGCACTTGTCGGAGACAAGCACGACTGCGGCAACTGCATAAGTCAGCGTAAAAAGCAGCAAGAACCGTGCGCTGTGCTCTGTCCATCGCAAAGCAAAAGGCGCGGCCAGCGCGGCGTTCAGTGCGGCCAGCACCGAGTTTAAGCCGCCTGTCTGCCAGTGGCTGGCCACAGCCACCGCCGCCCACCAGACCAACGGCAGGGGCAGCAGGCAGAACCACCAAGGATAGTTTCTTTTCAGCTTTCCACCTCCTGAAACATAAAATGCCCTGCGCGGCAGATACCGCACAGGGCATAGGGTTTATTTGTCGTTTTATAGCATTCGAGGAATATCCTGCGCGCTGTACAAGAACCGACGCACTTCCATCACGCCATCGATCACCACATAGAACACCGTGCAATTGTGGACGTAAATGCGATAGTACGGATATTCGCGCTGTTTCGTGGATGGATACGGTTCAAAGCTCTCTGCAAAATTCAGGCGCTCCAGAATCGCCTTTTCGGTATCATCCACCAGCTTCTGCGCAGCGGTAGGGTTGTCCAGCACTTGGTCGATATACTGCGCCGCACGCATCAAATCCTGCTCAAACAGTCGCGTGTAGCGCAGTTGATACTTAGGGAACCTCTGAATCAATCCCGCCCTTCGGGCTTGGCACACATCACACCGTCTATCGCACATCATCCGCGTTGAGAAAATGCTCGACAATACATCCAGTATTGTCTGCGCTTTTCTCTTAGCGGCTGACGCGCGCTAGCCGCTGTACTGTGCACCAGATTGAATCAGAGCTTCCCTATTTTCTTCCACGGAACTGGGCCCTCACATTCCCGAAAACTTCCTCATGGCTCAGCCGAACAGGATCGCTCTTGGCTGCGGCATCCGCTTCATCGAGTTTGGCGTCCGCGCCGTCGATCAGCGCCGTATATTGTTCAATGCTCATCACGACCATGCTGCCATAACCATTTTTGGTCAAGAAAACCGGTTGCTGCTGTTGGGTCACAAGCCGTTCGACTTCGGGATACTTATTTCGCAAATCGGACACAGGACGGATTTGGATCATATTGCTCACCTCTCGCTTTCTTATCCTTATTTCATCATAATTCTTGTGAAAAGCAAGAGGCTGTGGAAATTTCACCATGAGGAATAGTTGCTTACAGAAACCGGCACAGCGCATCATCCACGGCGTCGGTATAGCCTCCCTCGGCGATGCGCCGGGTGCGCAGCTGGTTGAGGGCATTCCTTGCCAGCCGATATTCGTCCATATCCAGCGCCAGTCTGCCGCCTTTTGGCGGCAGGGCGTGGATGCGCAGCACTAGCGCGCCGGTTGCGGTGCAGTCTGAGCCCGTGGCTTTCTGTGCGTAGTAGACATTGCCCAGTGCCCGCAGCAGGATGCTTTTGTTGGCACGGTCGAGTTTTATATTTCGACGTTGAAGCATGAAGTTTACACCTCGTTTCTGCTTGATCTCGGCTCAACCATATCACAACCTCTGCCGCGTTGCTATCCCGGATTTGAAAACAAACGGAAAATATTTGAACGAACAGCCTTTATCTGGTTCGCTCCATACGCTTGATCTTAACCGGCATCCTGGGGAGCTGTGCGCGGGCATCGTCGCGCTGACGCAGGAAAACGCGAATGTCACCAAGCTCCCTGCGCACGCTGGGGCGCTGACCGTTAGCCCTGATTTTGTCGGCGCGCGGGGAGGGCGTATCGGGCAAAGGCCCTTTGTTGGGCGAGGAAGGCTCGGACGGATTCTTTCTCCCCAAAGCTGTTGTTTCCAAATCCGATTGCTTCGGGGCTGGGGTAAAATCCATGTTGAACTGTTCCTCGCTCTCGCCGACCGCAAAGCTGACCGCGCCGTGCTCAGTCTCTATGGTTTCTTTTTCGGGCACGGGTTGACTTTGGCCCTTTTGCACGTCCGCTACCAGCTCGGCTTCGCCGGTATCCACCACATCAAGCTGCAGCTTGTCAATGACACGATTGACCTTGGCGGCGTCCTCGGCCCAGACGGCGATCTCGATGTTATCGGGGTCAGAACGGTCACGGATGGGCACATACAAAAGCCCATGCGATTTTGCGGCCTTGGCAAAATCCCGCATCTGGTCGGTCGGCACGCTGAAGAATTTCAGCGGTTTGCCCTCGCGCAGCAGACGAACAAGCTTGGTTTTTCCGTGCGTTTTCTTCTGGTCGCGCAGTACGGCCAACGCAAATACAGCAAAATTCTTTGCCGCCGTTCCGGAGATTTTTAAGGCAAACTCAGTTCCCTCCAATGTGTAGCGGACGACCTGGTCCGCGGGTTCCGCGCCGTAGTTCATCTGGCAGCACTCCTGTCTTGGCTCCCCTTAGCGGGTGAGGGGCGCTCCAACACTTCAAACGAATCCACGCCCGGCACAAGCGCCAGCGTGCGGCCATTCTGCCAGTCCATGTGGAGCTGCCCGGCATCGTCCACGCAGGCTACCGTGCCAATGGTGCCGGACGGCACGGGATCATACGGATCGTTCATATCAATGAGGCGGATCTTGGTGCCCGCAGGATAGCACTTGCGGGCATATTCGGCACGGTAACGATCTCGGTTACTGTTGAACATACAATCACTCCAATCTTTATGATTTTTAACGTGTTTTTGTTTGATATTTAGTCTGATCTTGCTTTAGCTCGGTTTGCTGATTTTGCCGTTCGCGTTCGGCATCTGAAAGGAGCCGGCGTATTTCAGCGGAGTGGGCGGCAATCTCCTTGCACAGCTTAAGGTCGCGGCGCAGCGGTTTGAGGGCGGCCGTAATTTCCCGAATTTGCGGGGAGCCAGGCTCGCTGCGGTACAACTGTTGGCGCTCGTCTTGCAGTTCGGCAATTTTGCTTTCCAGTGCGGATTGCTTTGCTTGCAGCTGCGCCACAAAATCAATTTCATTTTTTGACAAGAATTCCATCTGCCTGATCCTGCGGTCAAGATTACGGATGTCCTGCCGTACAGCATAGCTGGGGCGGCGGGGCTTATGCGGCAGCGCACCCAGCTCGTACAGATAGCGATAGTACAAGGCCCGCAAGCCGGTGAGCCTGCGGGCCTTGCCATAGCTTTTGCGCAATCGGGCGTGCTTTGCAACGGGCGGCTGTTCCTGTAAAAAGTGCCACCTTGCGTCGGGGTACAAAATGCGTATTTGCAGCGCTTCTGAGGTATACTGCCTGCCAAGCGTTTTAAACCGCACAGGCCGTGTCTTTCCGGGTGGGCGCAGCGTGGGATATTTGTGGTTAAAATTCAGCTCGTAGCCCTTGCTTTCCAGTTCTCGTATAAACTGCCGCCACGTCAGCGCTTCGGCCAGCGCGGCATCCACATCCTGCCGGATCACCGTGCGCCAGGTCGGCTGACCGTTTTTCTCGGCCAGCCATTCGGCGTAGGGCTTTGATACCTGCGCGGCGCGTTCGGTTTGGATGATCGACAAGCCGTACTTCACGCACAGTTCGTCCGACACGGCGCGGATCTCCAGCGCATAGCTTTTGGCATTGCTGTGATATTTTCTGCCGCTGTTCATCGCCACGCTGCTCCACACGATATGATTGTGATAATGGCTCGTGTTCAGGTGTGTGGTGACGATGGCCTGGTACCGCCCGCCCAGCACCCGCTCGGCCAGTTCCAGCCCGATCTTGTGTGCCAGCTCCGGCGTGACCTCGCCCTCGGCAAAGCTCTGTACCAGATGGTACCCCTGCACGCCGTCCGTCTTGTGCCAGCGCACAGCGTTTGCCCGCATATCCTCATAGGCTGACTGCGTGGTACACCCAAGCCCAGATTCAAAGCAGTCTGTTTCGGTTTTCTCACGGTTCAGGGCGTAGTCCACGGTTTCGGCCAGCGGCATCCCGTGCTGCCGTGTGGTCTTTTGCTTGTCCTGTGCGTATCGTACTGCGTTGTCCAACCGATAGACGGGAATCACGGATGTGTAGGCCATATGCTGCCGCCACCTTTGCTGTAATATAAAAAACAGCCGGGAGATTTACTCTCGACTGTTTGGTAGAAATATTGCTTGTTGGCGAAGAATTGTCCCAAGGCACAGGCCGGTTTACACAACCCCGCCGGTTCAAAAGTTACTGGACCAGCTGCGCCTTGTACTTGGCGCGGTCGGCAGGCGAAATGCCAAGCATTTCCATTGCCTTATCGGCAGTGACATGAGTGTTCTGCATCAGGCTTTGAATCAGTCCAATAGTTGCCTTTTCTTCACCCTGAGCCATGCCCTTGGCCATGCCGCGCTCCTCGCCGCGGTCTGCCACAAATTTGCTGTAATTGCACATTTCGTTTAGCCTCCCTTCCAGCCTTTCGCTGGCTTGAAATCCGAATTGCTCTTCAAGCTGTGTACTCTTTTCGTTTTTGCTCAGCTTATCAGAAAGCAGCGTGTTCAAAAAAGCAATCAGTTCACTTTCTCTGATCTTGCTGTTTTCCCCAAGGCAGAGCAGGATCACGCACAGCTTATCGTAATTTTCCTTGTCCTCGTGCTGCTCGCCGCACAGGTTCGTTTCCGCCAGGCTGTACGAATTGACCGCACCGCGCCACTCTTCGCTCGGCGACATACAGATCCAAATCGAATATACTTTGGCAATATTTTCGTACTGGGAGCCGGTGAACTCAATGCCTTTCTGTGCGGAAATCATTCTGGCGCAATAGTATACGCCGCGTGTCACCAGATGATACGTCCCATGCTTTTTGTCGGTTGGGGTAAAATCCGCCTGCGCTTCCAGGTTGATGATCAGTCGGGCGCGATCCTTCGTGTGGGGGAGCAGCGCATCAAACTGGATGTCATACAGAACCGTACCCTCCGATACCGTTTTGTCCTCCGTGTTGTTGCCCTTGATCTTTTCGGCACGGTACGGATTGGTCAAGTCACGGTCTACGGGCAATTCCCCGACAAGCGGTTGCCCCTCAATGCAGGCGGCGATCTCTTCCTCGGTGCAGTTCCGATATTCCGGCACACACCCTTGCAAGATCCGAACCAGCACTTCCTTGCAGGCCAGGGCCTCTTTGCAGGCTGCATCGGATCGGGAACGGTATTCCCCAATCGACAGCGCCGCGTCCAGTGCTTCATCAGGCATGATGTTCACCCCTGCCCTCTATTGTACTTGCATTATACCGTAAAGTTGTGAATTTTTCAATAACCTGCCATACTCTTGGCCGAATTTTGCAGCAGGCCCCTTCGTGCTTACCAATTTTCTCGCACTTCTTCCCACACCACCCGCGCAATGCGTGCCATCTCTTCCACGCTCTCCGGGCCGGCTGTGCCGGTGCTGTTGGCGCGGTGGGCCAGCTGATTGGCATTGTTGCATAACCCCGCTACCTTGCGCAGCAGGTCGGCATGGTGGGTGCATGGGCGCGGCGTGATCGTCTTGCCCATGATGAGGCTGCGCAGATATTCCTCGCGCGGCAGGCCGCTGACGGCGGAGCAGCGGTTCAGATGCGCCAGCTCTTGCTCTGTCAGCCGCAGAGGGATCACATGGCTGCGCTTGCGCATGGGATCACCGCTCTTGATTTTTGCCCAGTCGTTTTGCTTTCTTTGGCTGCCGAGGCAGTTTGACCAATGCTTCGCGGCAGACGGGAACCCCGGCCAAATCCAGTCCTAACTTCGGCAAATCGGCAATGTACTTGATGTATCGGTTCCCTCTAAACTGTGACATCAGAATACCTTGATTCCGTGCTTCTGTCGTGATCAGCAGGCAATCCATACGATCTCCCGGTACAACGGACATAGCCGCCGCATGATTCCGCATAAAAGTGTAGTCGGCCCTAAAATCATCTGCCAAAGCCGTGTAGTCAGTATCGGGCAATTCCAGCACCTCTTTGATCTGACATGGCGCCAGGACATACGAGCCGGAGCCTCTGCGCAGTTGCGACAGGCTTCGGGGATTCTCGGTAAAAGCGGCAAACAATGTTTCACTCACCTTTGCTCACCTCCATCGGCACGAAGCGGGGTTTGGGGCACCGCCCCAAACTGTGCGTTTGGATATCCAAACGCTATGCTTGCAAAACCGTTCACGGGCTGGGACGCCGTGGTCAATTCAGCTGACAAGCGATTCGCCTCTGGCTGCGGCCTTGACGAGCCCGTCCAGAGTCGTGCAGACGCGGCTGTACTTTTTCGCCAAACCGAGCTGTGCGTTGACGGCGGCATCGCTGTCGCGCCCGCACAGCACCAACACAGGGCAGCGCAGCAGCTTGTCACGCACAATATCGTTGTAAATGTGGCGCTCGTCGGGGTCGTCCAGTGCCACAAACTGCCCATCCTGCAAACGCGGACAGACGGGAACATACCCGCACTCGAACACGGTGCGGCAATAACGGCGCAGATGCGCGGAAGAGGTTCCCTCGGCGGCACAGATAAAAGCCCAAGGTCGTTTCATAGTCAAAAATCCTTTCCTGTTTTCTAAATAGCGGGGGTGGAATCCACATTGGATTCCACCCCTACGCATTTTTCTGTCATGTGAATCCGACTTGGATTCACTCTGCGGTTTCGGTGGGCTGCAAAGCATTTTTCAATCGCTCCGTGCCCAATTCGTAGTAGACGTTCGTCACCTCGATGCCGACGGCCTCGCAGCCCTCCTGCACAGCGGCCAGCACCGTCGTGCCTGCCCCCGCAAATGGGTCAAGGATGCGCCCACCCTGCTCGCAGATTTGGACGACCTCGCGCATGAGCGGCAGCGGCTTCTCGGTCACATGGATGCGGTTGGCAGGATTGGCGTGCCGGAACACACCGGGCAGGCAGCCGACATTGCGTTGCATAGGCATGGGGCCGTTGGAACCCCAGACCATAAATTCGGCCTGCTGGCGGTAGCGTCCCCGAACCGGACGGTTCGCTAGCTTATCCCATACGGCCACGCCGCGCCAGATCCAGCCCGCCCACTGCATGGCGCAGGACAGCGCCGGCAGCTGCCGCCAGTCAATGAATACGCAGATTGGCGCGCCGGGCTTGCAGGCAGCGCGGGCCTTGCTCATCCAGACGGCTGTCCACAGCATCCAGCTCAGTTGGTCTTTCTGGTCCCCGTCAAAATCGGGCAGGGCCTTGTCAGCGCTCATACTGCTGTACTTCTGGTTGGTCGTGCGGGTTTTCTCGCTCGGCTTTGCCCCGCCGCCCGCATAGGGCGGGTCGGTGATGACCGCGTCGAACGCGCCGGGCTGGAAATGCGGGATAATGTCCAGCGCATCGCCGTGTAAGATCGTCCAGCCGTCACCGCCGCGGTGTTCGGGCAGGACAAAGCCGGACGAAAAAAGATCGTTTTCAGTATTCGTCAATCGCATTCCTTCTTTCTTGTTTTGTTCGCTATGTTCATCGGGCATCACCTCGTTCTTTTGGTTTTGGTGTTTTTTCCCGTGCAGCCATATGGTCAGGATCGGACAATTCGGTTTCCACATACTCGGAGATGATAAAGAGCGCGTCATCATAGCTGTGGCAGCCGTACACCCGCTCACACATTTCTCTGGACTGGTCGCGCTGTCCGTTTTCGCACAGCAGCCGCGAGGCTCGGCCAAGGATGGCAAAGATGTTGCCATCGTGGCCGAACAGCGCCATTTTGGGGTGTGTATTTTGTTTACTTTCTTTCTGCATTTTTGCTTCTCTCATCGGGCGATTTCCGCCTGCTCTCGTCTTATTGCCTTTTGCCGCATGGCCATCTGCGCCAGATCGCCATAGTCTGCGCCGTCAAGCTGCGGCAGACGCACGGCCACGGCGTAGCGCTTCCCGTAATGCTCGGCCAAGGCGGCGGTCGCCATTCGGCCGGGCGGGTCGTTGTCCAGACACAGTTCCATGCGGACAACGTGCGGGTGCCGGCGCAGAAATTCTTCCAGTGCGGCGGGCGGCTTTATGGTGTGTGTTTGCTCCGGCACATAAATGCCGCCCAGCGACAGGCGATATTTATCGGCGGCACTGCCCGCCAGTGTCATCTCAGCCATCGCGTCAATGGCGGCTTCAAACACGGCCACGGTATCGCTTTCGGCGGTTGGAGGAATACAAAAGCCGTACCTCTTATCGCTGCCCGACGCTTCGGCCTTGAACGGCCTGCCATATTGATACGTTCCGCGCAGGGCGGCATACTTTGGTTGTCCGTTCTCATCCTTGCCCACAAGCACACAGTTGTGGTAGGGTGTACTCTCGTATAAAATGCCTTGCTCCATGCAATAGGAAATGACAGGTATTGAAACACCGCGTCCCAGTAAATACTGCACAATGCGGTCGTTGTTCGGTGCGGCGGCGGGCAAAGCAAAGGGAGGCCGTTCCCGTTCAATGCTTTCGTGCGCGGGCTCGGTGTACGCAGGGCTTTCCTCACACAGCAAACGCACTGCGTCCACAAACCGAACGCCCTCGACATAGATCAGGTAATCCAGCGCCGACTTGCCGCCGATGCCCCGGCTTTTCCAGTGCCAGACACTGCTTTCGCCGTTGATCTTAAAGCTGTCGTGGCTGCGCAATTCAAATTCACCGCGGGCGCTGCTTTTTACAAGGTCGTTCGGGCGGTAGCGGCGCAGGAATTCTATCGCCGTCATGCGCTTGGCGGCGGCGATCTGCTCTTTCGTAACGCCGTTCATATCACAAAATCGCGTTCAGCAGCAGGCCGACCTTGTCCACGCGCTCCCACGGGAAATCCTCTCGGCCAAAATGTCCGCCCACCGCCGTGCGGGCGTAGAACGGATTTTGCAGATCAAGCGTTTCGATCATACCTGCGGGGGTCAGGTCAAAGACCTGCCGCACAGCTTTGGCAAGGCAATCATCGGCGCACAGGAGGCAAGTGCCGAACGTGTCCACTTCGACCATGACCGGCTCGGCCATGCCGATGGCATAGGCCAGCGTGACCTGACACCGCTCGGCCATGCCAGCCGCCACCAGATTTTTCGCAATGTACCGCGCCATGTACGCGCCGCTGCGGTCCACCTTGGTCGGGTCCTTGCCGGAAAGCGCCCCGCCGCCTTGCGGGGCAAACGGGCCGTAGGCGTCCACTGCCAGCTTTCGGCCGGTCAGGCCGGTGTCGGCCTCCGGCCCGCCCAGCACAAAGCTGCCGCTGGGGTTGATGAGGATTTCCAGCGCATCATCCACGGGCTGCCCGCGCAGCGCAGGTGCAATGACCTGCTCGGTCAATTCCTGCGCCAGCTCGTCCGGATTTTTATTGGCGGCGTGCTGAACGGACAAAACCACAGTAGAGACGCGCAGCGGTGCGTCCTCGTGATCCGGTTCGTTTACGGCATACTCGACCGTGACCTGTGCCTTGCCGTCGGGGCCGATGCCGTGGATGGTGTCGGTCATGCGGGCCAGTGTCAGCAAGCTGGTCAGGCGATGCGCCAGCACCACAGGCAGCGGCATAAACTGCGGCGTTTCCTTGCAGGCGTAGCCGACCACAATGCCCTGATCGCCCGCGCCGAGTGCGTCCGGGTCGGTGTCGTCCAGAGGTACATTGACCGCGCCCGCGATGTCGGGACTTTGCGCGTGCAGCCAGCAGTCGATCTGAAACGCTTTCGGGTCATACCCGACGCCGCGCACAACATCCCGCGTGATGTTGAACACATCCGGCTGCACAGTCGTGCTGATCTCGCCCGCGACCACGATATGCCCGCGGGTGGCCAGCGCCTCGCACGCGACACGGGCGGCGGGGTCAACGGCAAGGCAGGCGTCCAGGACGTTATCGGCAATAAGGTCGCACAGTTTGTCGGGGTGGCCCTCGGTAACGGATTCGGCGGTATAAAACTTTTTCATGGCAGATTCTCTCCTTTTATAATGTAGAAATAAAAAGCGGCCCGCAGCCGAGAGGGCTGCGGGCCTTGGCGGAATTGAGATCATTCATCTTTCGGGGGCCTGTCGACTGGGCGGACGCCGGGGTCTTGAAACGGCATCCATCGCGGCAGCATAGCGTTCCGTCGTGCAGTGCTCTACCAAAATGCCAAAGGGCGTCCGGTGGAACAGCTGTGGGTCGTGGTAGAATTTCTCGTAACGGGTGAACTGCTCCGGCGTCAGGCCGACGAAGTTCTCTTCGTTATAGCCGCACACAAAGAACGTACCGGCGATGACATCATAATCGCCGAGCGCACGGTTCAGCGGAAGGCCCATCAGCTTGCCCTCGTCGTTCAGAACAACGCAGACGTTGTCATCCGGGAACGGGTAGGCAACATCGATCAACCCGCCGACGATTTTCTGCTTGGCTTCAAGGGTCGGCTCAATGTCGGCCTCGCGGGGATATTGCCCCGGCTCAACGATCAGGACTTTCAAATGTATCCCGATGCTTCTGCGGCCGGCACGCCTGCGCAGCCTCTCGCCATGCTTCCAACATAGGCTGCATAGGAATCCCGTTCTGGCGGCAGCCCTCCAGCACGGTATTCCAGTAATAGCGGCTTGGGCGTTCTGGCTCGTCCTTATACGGCGCATTCATGACGTACACCATTGCCTGATGGCCCACGCCTTTGCCTTGCACATCGACCGTGCGCCGGGCATAAAAATGCGGAAAGCCTTCGTAATGGTTGAGCGCTTGCTCGTCCTGTGCGCTGACTTTCCACAGCAGGCCGTCCACATGGTTGCCCTTGTCGGGCAAAATCGTCAGGTACCCGCCGCCCGTGCGGCGGAATGCCAACCGATACCCGTCCAGCCGCACACGCCCCACCGGCTCTGCATCCGGGCAACGGCGGGCCATCTGATCCAGATTCAAATTGCTGCCATAGGCAAAATATAAAGTTTTCTCGTTCAACCGTTCATCTCCAATCTATCTTGCGCCATCGTCCCGATGGCGTTGGTTGCAGGGATACTGCGCTTTGTCATACCGCCACGCGCGGTCGCCGGGCAGATTTTTCAGCAAATGCTCCCGCACATTTTTGTACTCCGGGCCGATCAACCCCAAGCGCAGCAAAAACGTGCGGAACGTAAAGGCAGGGTTATCGCCGACCGGCGTTTTGTGCGCCAGCGTTTTCTGTTGGTTGATCGCCTGCGCCGAGATTGCCATCGCCAGCACGATGTTGGCCTTGACTTCGCCCGCGTGCAGCGTAGCGTTGAACAGCCGAAACTCGACCGTGCCGTGGTAGAACACCGAATGCAGATTGAAGGCGTTATGTTGAGCTCAACATAATGCCTTTTATGGCAAGAAAGCGATTATGTATCCCCCGTTCCAAACTTTAATTGTACAGCGA